>ERZ773188.466-NODE-466-length-50013-cov-9.735498_pt1 | contig 50013 bp, 35 predicted proteins | sample MGYA00581011_ERZ773188 | MGnify/ENA primary metagenome ERZ773188 (study PRJEB29015, sample SAMEA2737798) | human gut metagenome | biome: human gut; feature: human-associated habitat; material: faeces | place: China | collected 2012 ...
TCTCTCATGGTTTACACGATGAACAGAAAGGCCGTATTGATAAATTAAAAGAAATTCGTACACGTCTTGGTAAACCGGTAGCTGCGCTTCTCGATACAAAAGGTCCTGAAATTCGTATCCGCGAATTTGAAAATGAAAAGGTTACTCTGAAGGAAGGTCAGGAATTCACCTTAACCGCAGAAGAGATCATGGGAAATGAGAAGATCGTTTCCGTTACCTATAAAGAATTATATAAGGATGTCAAACCTGGCAACAGCATTCTGATCGATGACGGTCTGATCGGACTTGAAGTTAAGAAGATCAAAGGTCAGGACATTGTCTGTAAAGTAGTAAACGGTGGTGTTCTCGGCAATAAGAAAGGTGTCAACCTTCCTGGTGTAGAAGTAAACATGCCATTCATCAGCCCTAAGGATCACGACGATATCCTGTTTGGTATCAAAGAAGGCTATGATTTCATTGCCGCTTCTTTCACCAGAACAGCAGCCGATGTCAAAGAAATCCGTGATATCCTTGAGAAAAACGGTGGACAGGACATCAAGATCATCGCCAAGATCGAGAACCAGCAGGGTGTTGACAACATCGACAGCATCATTGAGGTAGCTGACGGTATCATGATCGCCCGTGGTGACATGGGTGTTGAGATCCCGCTTGAGGATGTTCCGGTTATCCAGAAGGATATCATTGCCAAAGTATACACTGCTGGAAAACAGGTTATCACAGCTACTCAGATGCTGGATTCCATGATCAAAAACCCGCGTCCGACACGTGCAGAGACCACAGACGTTGCCAACGCGATCTATCAGGGAACAAGTGCGATCATGCTTTCCGGTGAAACTGCTGCAGGTAAATATCCTGTAGAAGCACTCAAGACTATGGTCAAAATCGCAGTTCGTACAGAAGCTGACATTGACTTTAATCAGCAGTTCAGTTTCCTCACCAAGGAGCACGCTACAAACGTAACCACAGCAATCTCTCATGCTACCTGCATGACAGCGATCGACCTGAATGCCAAGGCCATCATTGCAGTTACCCGTTCCGGCAATACTGCACGTATGGTTTCCAAATATCGTCCAGGATGCCCAATCATTGCATGCACTCCGGATAAACGCATCTGGCGTCAGCTGAATCTGGTTTGGGGTGTTACTCCACTCCTGACCAAAGAAGAATACAGCATGGAGATCCTTCTCCTTCACGCTACAGAGGCAGCCGAAGAAAACGGCTACGTCAAAGAAGGCGATGTTGTTGTTCTTACTGTCGGTGTTCCGCTTGGACGTTCCGGTAATACCAACCTGCTCAAAGCAACCGTTGTTGGCGAATACTAAGAATTGTATACAAAAAAAGCCAAGGTCATTATCCTCGAAAATGAGGATAATGACCTGTTTTTTTACTTATTCTGTGATTAATTTAACAATATTATTTCTCATATACAGTGATCACGACAGGTGTCTGGGATTCATCGTCATACTGCTGGATCCAGTAGTATTTCTCATCTTTCTTTGCCGTATCCTGGGATGTTTTTTCTTTCTTTAATTCTTTCAGTGCAGCCAGTTCTATGTACGGATTCTTCCCGTCTATTCTATGAAAAACAACTTCATTCATATCTATATCCGTGAAGTTTTTGTTCTTATCTCTGACTGTAAACTTCTGGATCTCCTGACTGATCTCGCAGCTTCCACCAGTGGAAGTGGTCATTGTGATCTTCTTTTTGGCTTCTGTGATCCTGATGATATTGACCAGTTTCTGATTTTCTGTGAGCGTCATTATCATTCCGTCATCTGTCTGTTTCAGATGGATTCCAAGTTCGGATGCCGGTTCCTTCGCAGTCAAAGTGATCCAGTTTACGCCCGGAACTTTGCTGTTGATGATCGCAATGGAATGCAGAGTTTTACTCTCACTGCTGAACGAAAATCCATGTTTTATCTCCTCAACAGAAGTAGAAATTGCAAGGTCTGTGATGTTTCCATCGGAGTCTTTTTTGACATCCACAATGCCTTCTGAAACTGCTCTTCCTTCCACTTCTTCCGTGTCAGAAGGGTCTGTCGGATTCGTGATTTTGCGTGTGCTGACTGCCGTTTCCGGGTCATATTCTGCTACTACTTCTGAAGATGTCGCGTATGCAAAACTTGCATATTCTTCGTCGATATCTTCGTCTGGAAGTTCCTTTGTATCGCTGCCACCGATACCATCATTTTTCGTTTCATCTTTGAAATTTTCTTCAGATTTACTTTCATTCTTTGTATCAGAATCCACAGTGTTTTCCTTCTCCGGATCTTTCTCTTCGCCATCTTTATTTTCGTCTGTATCTTCCGGATCAGATGCTGCTTTCGCCGGAATAACTTCCTTCATCTGATAATCGCAACCATTCCTCTTGCACGCATAGAGGATAAAACCATCCTTATCGTCGGTGGCTTCCTGACGTGAGATTTCTTTCAGATCATGTTCCTTTGTTTTTGGTATGGACGCTGTTTCTGATATTCCACACTCCTCACAGCTCCGTGTCTGCTGACCCTCAGTTACACAGTCTGCCGGGATCGTTACTGTCCATTCCGTCCATGAATGCTTCCCTGTCTCACAGCCATCCGCCACAGAAGATCTCGCTTCTGACTCCTCAGGATTTCCAGTGATACCTGGTTCTACTTCTGTTGACTTCGGTTCTGCATAAACGCTTCCGCTGACTGCCATTGTCATCGCAACTGTCAATGCAAGTGCTGCTGCTTTTCTTTTCATGTACTGCCCCTCCTCTGTCTGAAATACGTTCCATATGATGATTTTATCTTATCATCAAATCCTTTTTTAGTTTTTCCCTGCCAGGTCTTTGATCACTTCTCCTGCGATGATCAGTCCGACTACGGACGGAACAAAGGCTGTGGAACCTGGAATATCACGACGCTCTGTGCATTTATGTGCTGCGCCCGGAGGGCAGATGCAGTGTGTACGGCAGCTGATAGACATGTCCTCAATCGGGCGGATTGGCTTCTCCTGAGAGTATACCACTTTGAGCTTCTTAATTCCACGTTTTTTGAGTTCACGACGCATAACTTTTGCCAGAGGGCAGACGGATGTTTTGTAGATGTCTGCTACCTGAAAAGCAGTCGGGTCGAGTTTGTTTCCGGCTCCCATACTGCTGATGATCGGAACGCCAGCTTCTTTGGCTTCCATGACGAGCTGGATCTTTGCAGTTACGGTATCTACTGCATCTACAACATAATCATATTGGGAAAAGTCAAACTCATCCTTGGTTTCTGGAAGGTAGAAGCATTTGTGGACATTAACTTCTGCCTTTGGGTTGATGTCGAGGATGCGGTCTTTCATAACATCGACTTTGTATTTGCCGACAGTGCTTCTGGTGGCGATGATCTGACGGTTCAAGTTGGTGAGGCAGACTTTGTCATCATCGATCAGATCAAGTTTACCAACTCCACTTCGCACAAGTGCCTCTACGGTATAACCGCCGACTCCACCGATTCCAAAAACGGCAACTCTGGAGTCCGCCAGTTTCTCCATGGCTTCTTTACCAAATAACAGTTCTGTTCTGGAAAACTGATTTAACATTTATATCTCCTTTTCTTTTTCATCCAGTGTTTCATTCATACTTCCGGTACGGTAGCCCAGAAGATCGAGAGTTACATAGTCAAAACCATACTCTTTGAGCTGGTTTGCAATTTTTGTTCTGTTGCCTTCCTCGACAATTTTGGTGATCTCGTCTGGAAGGACTTCGATTCTGGCGATGTTTCCGTGGATGCGGACGCGCACCTGATGGAATCCCATGTCCAGAAGAAGCTGCTCTGCCTTGTCTACCATGCCGAGTTTTTTCTCACTGATGGTCTCACCGTAGACAAAACGTGAGGAAAGACAGGCAAAGGACTGTTTGTCCCAGGTCGGAAGTCCCATTTCTTTTGAAAGATCACGGATCTCCTGTTTTGTCAGCTCTACGTGGCGAAGCGGACTTTTTACATGAAGTTCTGCCACTGCCTGCAGTCCCGGGCGATAATCGCCGTTGTCATCCATATTGGAACCTTCTGCAACATATTTGATATTGTTTTCCTTTGCAATATTTCCGATTTTTTCAAACAGTTCATGTTTGCAAAGATAACAGCGGTTCTTCGGATTATGGGAAAATCCTTCGATCTGTAATTCTTCTGACTCGCAGATAATATGTTTGATGCCTTCTTTTTTGCAGAATGCTTTCGCTTCTTCCAGCTCACGTTTCGGAAAAGAGCAGGACTGTGCCGTCACTGCGATTACCTGATCTCCCAGCACATCGTGTGCCACTTTCAGAAGAAAGGTGGAATCCACACCGCTCGAAAATGCGATTGCCACGCTTCCGAGTTCTTTTAAATATTCCTGTAATGCTTCTAATTTTTTATTCATATTTGTTTTTTCCTTATAATTAATTATAATGCCAGGAGCAAAAGCCTGAAACCGTGATGTGCCTGTGCATAAGCTACATCATCCGGGAGGTTCCTGCACAATTCTTTTCACTGTTTCTTGAGCTGTACCGCTGCATTTTTATTCCTCAGTTCCAGATAACCGCACTCGGTCAGATATTCCAGGCTGTGCAGTGTAAAGGTTCCTCTGCTCATCGAAACTTCCAACCACTCTTCCAGTACCTTTTTCCACGGCATCCACTTGTGGCGGTGCTGTTCTGAGGTATATTTATAATCTCCGATACAGTCTCCCAGTCGGTAAGCTGCCAGCACATAATTGTACATAACCGGGCTTTCTTTGTACAGTTTTTCCGGACGTGGATGTTCCTGCTCTGCAAGTGCAGGCACAAATTCCTGATCCAGACCAAGCATCCGGTTCAGAAACGGATCATAAAGATAATATACCGATGGAATGTAAGGAAATTCCAGTGTTGCCAGTTCCCTGTCCTGTAAATCTGCTTTATATTTCACGATAATCTTTGCATTGAGCAATTCTCTCTGTGTGTAAATTTCCTCGATCTGGCTGAACTTCAGAACCGTCTTGCGAACTTCATTTTTCTCATTTCTGAGATAAAAAATTTCCTCTTTGCCATACCCAAACATATATTCAAAGGAATCCGGTGCTGTGCGGCGAATTGGCGAATATACCATGTGGTACTGGTTAAAAGTTCCTTTCATGGACTTTCTTGCTTCCAGATCAAAAATTTCCGGTATTTCTTCCATCGCCCAGATTCGAACCGGCCATTCAGCCATTGTCGGGCGTTTGTCAACAACGATCACTTCTGTCTTTTTCTTTTTGTTTTGTATGTCCTGTCCCCTCCTTTCTCCATACTCATATCATGATGTTTGGGTCAAAAGACGCCATACGAGAGTACCTCTGATATCTTTTGATACCTGCATCCGATTTAACTGATCTGCCAGCGGGTATGGCTTCCCTGATCGTCTTTGGTCACGATCAGCCGATCTTCGATCTCCTGCTTCAGTTCCGTCACATGCGAAATAATACCGATCAGTTTCTCTCCTTCTGCCATGTTCTGGAGGACTTTTACTGCCTGATCTCTGGAATGTTCATCCAGTGATCCAAAGCCTTCGTCGATGAACATCATATCAAGGTTGATCGCTGCGGAACTTTCCTGGATCTGATCTGCCATGCCAAGTGCCAGGGAAAGTGCCGCCATAAAGGACTCGCCACCGGAGAGCGTTCGCACTTCACGGACTTTTCCGGTCACAGCAGAATAAACCATCAGATCCAGACCTCTGTTTTTGCCTGTTCCGGCTTTGTCAATATCGCACATCCGCAGTTCAAACTGTCCTGCGGACATGTCCTGAAATCTCTGGTTTGCCGCTTCCAGGATCTGCTCCAGATAATGCCTTTGTACATATGTTTCGATATCCATTCTGGAGTTTTTTCTGTTTCCGGACAGAAGCTGATACAGTCCGTTTATTTTTTCATACTGATGCATCACTTCACTACGTTCTTCCATCTGCGGTTTTAATGCCTGGCAGACTTTCTGATCGATCCGCCAGATTTCCTGCCATTGTTCCAGAACACGCTGACTTTCTTTCCACGCCGCTTCTGCTGCTTCACTGGTTTTTTCCAGTTCTTCCAGGACTGGTTTTGGCTGTTCGCCGATCGCTGCCCTGGCAGAATTTATCAGGCTTTCGGCTGCCGCTTTCTGTCTGCCGTGGTTCTGTGCATCCTGTTTCCATTTCTGTACCTGCGTTTTGGTGTAAGTTCCGGTCAGTTCCATCCAGGCCGTTTCCGGAAAATGTTTTTCTTCTAGAATTTCCCGGTAAGCCTGCTGTCGGATCTTTTGTTCTTCCATCTGCTGAGGGATTTCTTTTTTATACTTTGCAATTAAGGTCTGTGCCCTGTTTTCCTGTTCCTGTGCTTTTTGCAGTCTCTCCTCTGCCCGCATGACAAGTACATCTTTTTCCTTTTTGGCGGTATCTGCTTTTGCATACGCCGCCTGTGCTTCCTGCTGATTCTGGTAATCTTTTGATCCTTCCAGGCTCTCCAGCATCACACGGCTTCGCTCCAGAGCGGTTTTGGCATCTGCTGTTTCTTTTGCGGACTGCTCAAGCTGCTCCTGAAATTGCTCTTTCTGCTTTTCTGCTTTTGTAAGGGCAGAAAGAAGCATCTGATACTCGTTCACTTCTTTTTGAAACTGTCTGCCTTCTGCTTCCATTTTTTTACTCTGGTGTAAAAATTCACCTTTCATCTGCTCCAGAAAGTCTGCACGTATTTCTTCTAAATCCAGAACTTCTTTTGCCCTGCTGCGGAGATGTTCAAAACTTTCCCCGGCATTTTTCTGTTTTTCTTCCAGAAGGCTCCCTGCGGCTTCTGCCGCCGCTGCCGCCTGTTCCTGTTTTCCCCGCAGCTGTTCTGCCTGAAGGGCCAGCTCCTTAATCATCTCTTTTGTCAGATTCTGGTGTTCTTTTTCAAGCTTACACGGAGAAGGATGCTCCGTGGAACCGCAGACCGGACACGGGCACCCCTCCTTTAACTCCTGTGCCAGAAAACCTGCCTGAGCATTTAAAAAGATCTTTCGTTTCTGCTCGTAAACGGCATTTTTTTCTTCAAATTCCAGGCTGGCCGCCCGATAGGCAAGACGTCTTTTTTCTGTCGTCTGCTTTTGTGTTTTGTATTCTTTCTCCGTTTGTTCTGCTCTGGAAAATTCCGTTTCCAGCAAGCCGAAATCTTTCTGTTTTGCCTGCCATAAAGCAAGATTTTTCTCCGACTGTGCAAGCTGCTGTGAGCGTTCCCGCCACGCCTCCTGCTGTTTTTCAAGTTGCTCTTTTTTTGCTTTGAGTGCTCGCTCTTTTTCTTCTGCGTTTTGGACCGCTTTTTCTTTTTGAATCACATCCTGCCCGGCAGCTTCCATTTTTGTAAAGACTTCCATGGCTTTTTTCACTTTTTCTTCCACTTTGGTAAAAGCCGCAACTTCTTCTTCCTGCTGATGTTTTGCATCTTTTGTATTCTGTATACAGAGTTTTGTATCTTCCATAAGGTTCGGAAGCTGTTCTGTCTGTTCCTGAAGATCTGATCTCAATTTTTCCAGCATTTTCTTGCAGTCCAAAAGCCGCTGATAAACTGCCTGTACCTCCCAGGCGTCTTCGACCCGAACCGCCAGTTCCTGCTGTTTTGTGATCGCTTCTTCCTGCTCTTTTAAGCTCTGCAAGGTTTTTTCTGCATCTTCCAGCTGTACAAAAGATTTCAGAAGCTGAGAAGCTTTCGCAGCGGCATCCCTTGCATGATCACGTTCCTGACTTCTCTTTTGCACGATCTTTTTTGCTTCTTTCGTCCGCTTCGAAAGCTCCTCGCACAGAAGTTCCAGTTTCTCCAGAAACTGCTCCAGGACCGTTACCGAAAAATCTTTTGATTTTTCCAGTTCTTTTTTCTTTTCTTTTAAAAATGCCGTCTGTTCCAGACCTTCTGGAAGTTCTGTGCGGCTGATCTCGGCAATACACCGCATGCGGATCTGATCGATCTCTGCCTGTTTTTCTTTTTTGCGTACGGCAAATTCATTTTTGATCTCCTCATACAGACCGGTGTGAAACAGCTTGCGGAAGATCATTTTTTTATCATCTGATTTTGCACGCAGAAGTTCCATGAATTCTCCCTGAGCGATCATCGCAACCTGCATAAACTGCTCTTTTGTCAGTCCGACAATCTCCATCAGTTTCGCATCCGTCTCTTTTGCCGGATATTCGCTGCCGTCCGGCATGGTAAGTGAAACTTCCTCACTGACCATTTTTTCGCCGCTGCCGCGTTTCAGCGGACGTACATGACGCGGAATGCGTTTCACGGTATAAAGATCGATCTCAGTTCCATTTTTCTCAGAAAAAGTCAGGGAGACAAACGGCTCCGTCCCGATCTCCACAAACTGACTCTGAAGTTCCGCACCGTTTTTCTTATTTGCATTGGAGCTGGCTTCTCCGTAGAGAGCAAACACAATCGCATCAAAAATCGTTGTTTTTCCGGAGCCGGTATTTCCGGTGATCAGGAATAAATTCTGATCCGGTTTTTCAAAATCAATCTCGGTTCGGTTTCCATAGGAACCAAACGCCTGCATCACAAGTTTTAACGGCCGCATCTTATTTCACCCCCTGTACACTGCTGATCACATCCAGAAGCATCTCACGTTCTTCCTCATCCATATGTTCCCCGAGAAACGAACAGCAAAGTTCAAACGGGTCCAGTTCTTCGATCTTTCTGCTCTGTCTTTTGTACTCTGCTCTCCGCTCCCTCTCTCTGCGGATCTCAAGCAGATATGGAAATGCATTTCGCAGACGGTCTTTGAGGTCGATCACATCGAGATCTTCTTTGTCTGTGAGCACGACCGTGACATAATCTTCGCATGCCTGCGAAAGCACCTCCTGAAATTCTCCCTTTATCACACGCACCTGACGAAGCGGCGTAAGCGGAAGCACTTCCGTGGAAATATTTCCTTTTTCTTTCATCGTCACCATCACAATGCCTTTTTTCTGTCCGGCTTCACTGACCGAACAGGCAAGCGGTGTTCCGCAGTAACAATAATATTCGCTTCCCACTTTCATCGGTTTGTGGATATGTCCAAGTGCCGCATAATCAAACACTTCCAGCACATCTGCTGAGATCTCATCGATATTTCCGACCGTGCGAATCTCGGAATCCATGCGCTCTACGTCCTCCGCCTGTCGGTCGGACGGAAGATAAAACTGATGGCTGACCAGCACATTTCGCTCCTTTGTATCGATATTTTCTCTTTCGATCAGAAGATGCAGTGCCTCGTCGTAGGAATGCTGTGTTCCGTCCTCCCGCGTTCCCACGATCTCTCTTACCATCGACGGTTTCACAAACGGAAGCAGATAAAAATGCAGATCACCATAAGCATCCTGCAGTGTCACTTTTTCGATATGTTCCTCTTCTGTAGTCGGCGGCGTGCCGATCATATAGACATTCTGCCTGGACAAAATACTGCGAAAACAGTTCAGCCTGGCGGCACTGTCATGATTGCCGCTGATGATCATCACCGGCATCTGCGGCATTTCTTCGGAAAGATTTTTCATAAAGCTGTCAAAAATCTCCACTGCCTCCGCAGACGGAACCGCTTTGTCATAAATATCCCCTGCGATCACCATCGCATCCGGCTGCTGCTCTTTTGCCAGCCGGATGATCTGTTCAAAAATATATTCCTGGTCTTCCCGCAGATCGCGTTCGATCAGTTTCAGTCCGATATGCAGATCGGATAAATGAAAAAATTTCATCTGCTCACCCCTCGTAAATCTTATCTTAGTTGGAGAAAACTCTTCTTCTGTATATGTTAAGCAACAAATCTGTCTTCTTTCTTCTATTTTTGTCCTGCAATGATCCTGTACATTTCCGGTCTGCGGTCACGGAACAGTCCCCATTCAAGACGCTTTGTTGCCAGCTCATCCAGATCGTATTCTCCGATCAGGATCTCTTCCTGATCTCTGGAAGCTGTTTTTTTCAGTTCGCCTGTTTCATCGGTCAGGAAGGAAGAACCATAAAAAGTCAGTACAGACTTCTGACCTCCATTTTCCGTATCCGGCTCTACCACCTCTTTTCCAATACGGTTTGCTGCGATCACCGGCATCAGATTGGCTGCCGCATGGCCCTGCATACAACGCCTCCAGTGCGGCATGCTGTCACATTCCAGGATTGGCTCCGAACCGATGGCAGTCGGATAAAACAGAAGTTCTGCACCCTGAAGTGCCATGCATCTGGCACTCTCCGGAAACCACTGATCCCAGCAGATTCCGATGCCGATCTTTCCATATCTGGTCTCAAAGATGCGAAATCCGGTATCGCCCGGCGTAAAATAAAATTTTTCCTGATAATAGTGGTCATCCGGAATATGTGTTTTACGATAAATCCCAAGAATCGTTCCGTCCGCATCGATGCATGCGATCGAATTGTAAAGATTGTTGACTTCTTTTTCATAAAAGCTGATCGGAAGCACGACTCCAAGTTCTTTTGCCAGACGCACTCCCATCTGTACTGCTTCGTTTTCTTCTGCCGTTTTTGCATAATGATAAAAATCATACCGTCTCTGCTGACAGAAATATTCCCGTTCAAAAAGTTCCGGCAGCAAAATAATATTTGCTCCTTCTGCTGCCGCTTCTCTGATTTTCTTTTCTGCTTTTTCCAGATTTTCCTGCAGCTCTGTGCTGCACTGCATCTGGATCGCCGCTGTTTTTACTTTTCTCATTCCTTTTCTGCCTTTCCCTGTGGTATCTGCTGCGTAATACAGTGGATGTTTCCGCCTCCGGTGAGAATATCTCTTGCATACACCGGTAGGATCTCTCTCTGCGGACATATGCTGTGCAAGATCTCTGCTGCCCGCTGATCACTTTCTGCATTTTTTCCGCCAAAAGCCGGCATGATAACTGCTCCGTTTGAAAAATAGAAGTTTACATAAGATGCCGCAAGGCGTTCGCCCACTTCTCTTGTATCTTCTCCTTCTTCAAACACATACCCTTCCAGATCTTCCGGCGTAACGCAGACCGGCACATCCGGGATCGGAAGTTTATGTACGATGATCTTTCTGCCTTTCGCATCGGTCTGTAATTCCAGATACTGAAGTGTCTCCAGTGATAACGGGTACTGCGGATCTTTCGGATCATCCGTCCACGCCAGTACCACCTCAGCCGGACCGACAAAAGCACATACATTATCTACATGCTCGTTTGTCTCATCCAGGTAAATGCCCCTTGGCAGCCAGAGCACTTTCTCCGCACCCAGATATGCTTTCAGTTTCTCCTCAATCTGTTCTTTGGAAAGCTGCGGATTCCTGCCTTTGCTGAGCAGACAGGCTTCCGTCACCATGACTGTCCCTTCCCCATCACTGTGGATGGAACCGCCCTCCAGCACAAAAGATGCCGCATCGTAGCAGAAATATCCTTCTCTTTTGGCGAAATCCAGGGCAAACGCATCATCCAGCTTCCAGGATGCATACAGTCCATCCACCGTTCCGCCCCAGGCATTGAAAGACCAGTTTACTGCACGAACGCTTCCTCCTTTTTTTACAAACGTCGGTGCCATATCTCTTGCCCAGGCATCATCCGTTTCTGCTTCAAAGACGATCACCGGAAAATGTCTTCCGCATGCAATGGCTTCTCTATATTTTTCTTTCTGCTGTGCGGCAAATGCCTCTGCCCGTGCAAGAACCTTTTTTCCGGCAGCCAGATACACCGGCTCACTTTTTGTGATCGCTTCCATAACTGCACAAAAAGCCTGTTCGGCATCTTTTGCATCCTTTTTCCAGGAACCCGGCCGCTGCGGCCAGATCATGATGCAGCCTTTATGCGGCTCATACTCTGCCGGCATATAATATCCGTCCGCAGACGGTGTTGTTCTGTTGTATTCCATCGTATCCTCCTTCAGAATCTACGGTGCTGTCGCTTGCAAGTCTCATATGCGTTCAATTTGAATTACAGACGCATTTTAAAATCGTTATAGCCAAATTCTCTTACCATTTCCACACTTCCGTCTTCTTTTAAAAGTGCGATTCCCGGAAGCGGCATTCCGTTAAAGGTATTGTTTTTTACCATGGAATAGATCGCCATATCTTCAAAGACCAGCTGATCCCCGATACGGATCGGCTGCTCAAAACTGTAGTCCCCAATCACATCCCCGGCAAGACAGGTCATCGAAGAGAGGCGATACGTGTACTGTTTTTCCCCTGCTTCAAATCCTTTTGCAAGCGGCGGGCGGTACGGCATCTCCAGCACATCCGGCATATGGCAGGCTGCCGATGCATCGAGGATCAGAATGTCCATATCGTTGTGCACGATGTCCATCACTTCTGTCACAAGATAACCGGCATTTAAAGCAATCGCTTCGCCAGGCTCCAAATAAACTTCCACCGGATAGGTTTCTCTGATATAACGGATCAGTTTTTTCAGAGTTTCTATCTGATAATTTTCCCTTGTGATATGATGACCTCCGCCCATATTCAGCCATTTCATCCGGTACAGATATTTCCCGAATTTCTTTTCAAATGCCTGAAAAGTCGTTACAAGATCATCTGCATTCTGTTCGCACAGCGTGTGGAAATGAAGTCCTTCCACACCCTCCAGCAGATCTTCCCGAAACTGTTCTTCTGTCACACCAAGTCTGGAAGCATAGCCACAAGGATCATAGATCTCATGCCCTTCCTGCGTGGAGCACTGCGGATTGATGCGGATGCCGACACTGACTGCTTTTTTATCTTTTCTCACCTTTGCACTTTCCCGGCACATTTCTTTATATTTCTCATACTGTGCAAAGGAATTGAAGATGATATGGTCGCAGATCTGCACCAGTTCTTCCATATCTTTTTCTTTGTATGCCGGTGCAAAGACATGATTTTCTTTTCCCATCTCTTCATATCCAAGTCTTGCCTCATACAGTCCGCTCGCTGTTGTTCCGCTGATATACTGACCGATCATCGGATACAGGCTGTACATGGAAAATGCTTTCTGGGCGAGCAGGATGTGACAGCCGCACTCCTGCTCAAGATCCGCAAGAATCTCCAGATTTTTTCTGATTTTGCCTTCATCCACAACATAGCACGGTGTCGGCAGATCTTTCCACATCATTCTACAGTCTGCGGATTTTCATCCACAACCCACGGCAGTCCGTACTGATTCAGCATATCCATAAACGGATCCGGATCAAATTCTTCGATGTTGAACACACCGTCTTTGTCCCATACTTTATCCACAACAAGTGCTGCCCCGATCATCGCCGGCACTCCGGTTGTGTAGGAAATCGCCTGAGATCCGACTTCTTTATAACACTCCTGATGATCACATACATTGTAGATATAAATGGTCTTCTCTTTTCCGTCTTTCTTTCCGGTAAAAATACAGCCAATGTTTGTCTTTCCGACGGTACGCGGTCCAAGGGAAGCCGGATCTGGAAGCAGTGCCTTCAGAAACTGAATCGGCACGATCTCTTTTCCTTCAAACAGAATCGGTGAAGTGGAAAGCATGCCTACATTTTCCAGACATTTCATGTGCGTCAGATAGCTCTGTCCAAAGGTCATAAAGAAACGGATACGTTTTACGCCCGGAACATTTTTTGCCAGAGATTCGATTTCTTCATGATGAAGCAGATACATATCTTTTTCGCCGACCTGCGGGAAATTATATTCTCTTTTGATCTCCATCGGCTCAGTCTCTACCCAGTGACCATTCTCCCAGTAAGAACCGTTTGCGGACACTTCCCGCAGATTGATCTCCGGGTTAAAGTTGGTGGCAAACGGATAGCCATGATCTCCTCCGTTGCAGTCCAGAATATCGATCGTCTCGATCTCATCAAAATAATGTTTCAGTGCATAGGCTGTAAAGACACTGGTGACACCCGGATCAAAGCCGCTTCCGAGAAGTGCCGTGATGCCTGCTTCTTTAAATTTTTCCTGATAAGCCCACTGCCAGGAATAGTCAAAATATGCGGTAAATCCGGCCTCTTTGCAGCGTTTCTCGTAAATTTCACGCCACTGTTTATCGTCGGTATCTTCCGGCTCATAATTGGCGGTATCAATATAATCCACCTTGCATGCCAGACACGCATCCATGATCGTCAGATCCTGGTACGGAAGTGCCACATTTAAAACAGCGTCCGGCTGATAAGACTGGATCAGTGCAATCAGTTCTTCCACCTTATCGGCATCCACCTGTGCTGTTGTGATTTTTGTTTCCGTTGTATTCTCCAGTTTTTCTTTCAGTGCATCGCACTTTGCCTTTGTTCTGCTGGCAATACAGATCTCAGAAAATGTTTTGCTGTTCTGACAGCATTTGTGGATCGCAACTCCTGCAACTCCTCCGCATCCAATGATCAGTAATCTTCCCATAGTACAATCTCCTTTTCTTTTTGCTTTTTATTTTTTACGACCTTCCTCTTCTTCCAGCATATCTTCTACATATTTTGGAAGCATAAATGCTCCCTTATGAAGATTGGTCGTGTAGTACCAAGTTTCTATCTTCCGCTCTTTCCAGCGTTTTGCATTCAGGTGTTCCAGCGGATGATATTTTTTTGATGCAAACCCAAACAGCCAGTACCCGGATGAACAGGTCGGGATGTGTGCCTGATAGACACGGCTGATCGGAAAACTGTGGCTTGCCTTCCGGTGCATCACCCGGCAGGATTCTTCGTCTTCATCATAAAACGGACTTCCGTGCTGATAGACCATGATGCCGTCTTCTTTTAGTGCACGGTAACAGTTCCCGTAAAATTCTTTGGTAAAGAGTCCGGCATTATGTCCGAGCGGATCAATCGCATCGTTGATGATCAGATCATATTCATTATGACGCAGACGCAGAAATTTCAGTCCGTCCTCATAATAAACACTGACTCTTTTATCTGCCAGTCCGCAGGCATTGTTCGGGAAAAATTCTTTACAGACTTCAACAAAAACGCGGTCCGGCTCGACCACATCAATTTTTTCGATTTCTTCATAATGGCTCAGCTCTCTTGCCACACCGCCGTCCCCGCCGCCGATCACCAGGACATTTTTCACACATGGATGAACTGCCATCGGCACATGGACGATCATCTCATCATAAATAAACTCATCTTTTTCTGAAAATACAATGCTTCCGTCTGCACTTAAAAAACGGCCAAATTCATCGGAATCAAACACATCAATGCGTTGAAATTCCGTCTGCAGACCAAAAAGCTGTTTCTGGACTTTTACCGAAACTTTTACTTTTTCTGTCTGGTAATCTGAAAACCAAAGTTCCATCCTTTTCCCCTCCCATTTGCTTTTATTTTTCGCTCAGCACATATAAATATTCTATCTCTGTATCCTGCATTCCCTGCATGGAACAGCCCTTTTCTTTTGCGTAAATAATATAATCAATGATCTCCTGCGTGATCAATTCTCCCGGTGCAAGGATTGGGATCCCCGGCGGATAGCACATCACAAATTCACTGCAGATCATGCCTTTTGTCTCCCGGATCGGAACTGCTTTCTTTTCTGCATAAAAAGCAGTCTGCGGAGATACCAGAACGGTCGGCCTGATGTACTCGGCTCCCGGCATTTTTTCCGGATCTTTTGCATAAAGCCGCTTGATATCCGCCAGTGCCCCCACCAGTCGCTCGATATCCTGGATACGGTCACCGATGGAAATATACGCCAGGATATTTGCGATATCTCCAAGCTCGATCTGGATGTCATACTCATCACGCAGCAGGTCATAAACCTCAATGCCGGCAAGCCCGATATCTCTTGTATACACGGAAAGTTTTGTCACATCAAAATCATAGACGCTTCCGCCGTTTATCATATCTTTACCGTAAGCATAAAAACCGCCGATTGAATTGATCTCTTCTCTTGCATATTCTGCCATGCGGCTCACTTTATCAAAAGACTCCCGTCCGCGCAGTGCCAGATTTCTCCTGGAAATATCCAGACTGGAGATCAGCAGATAGGAAGCACTTGTTGTCTGTGTCAGATTTATAATCTGACTTACATATTCCCAGTTTACATTTTTTCCGGTAAGAAGCAGAGAACTCTGTGTCAGGCTTCCGCCGGATTTATGCATGGACACCGAAGCCATATCTGCCCCGGCATCCATGGCACAGACCGGAAGATCACTGCCAAAATACAGATGCGTGCCATGTGCCTCATCCGCCAGCACCAGCATACCATGCTCATGTGCCACCTTAACGATCGCACGCAGATCCGAACAGATCCCATAATAGGTGGGATTGTTCACAAGAACTGCTGCCGCATCCGGATTCTCACGGATCGCCCTTTCCACCTCAGAAACCTGCATTCCGAGTGATATCCCCAGTTTTGTATCCACTTCCGGATTCACATACACCGGAACCGCACCGCACAATACCAGTGCATTGATCACGCTTTTATGTACATTTCGCGGCAGAATGATCTTGTCACCTGCCTTGCAGCAGGAAAGCACCATTCCCTGCACGGAAGAAGTTGTTCCACCAACCATAAAAAAGGCATGATCCGCACGAAATGCTTCCGCTGCCAGTTCTTCTGCTTCCTTGATCACAGAAACAGGATGACAAAGGTTATCCAGCGGCTTCATGGAATTGACATCCAGGCTGACACATTTTTCTCCCAGAAGATCCACAAGTTCCGGATTTCCTCTTCCGCGTTTATGTCCCGGTACATCAAACGGCACAACTCTTCTTCTTTTTAAACGCTCCAGTGCCTCATAAACCGGAGCATGCATCTGTTTGTTTCGATTCATTCTTTTTCTCCAATCATAGCATGATGTGGGTGTCAAAAGTCCCCAACTATAATGCCTGCGGATTGTTCTGTGCGTTGCACTCCCTGGCATCATAGCATACGATAAATATATCCGCATAAAAAAAACAGGTGAAATCCTCACCTGTCTTTAAACGTCTTATGATAGCTTTACTTTATGTATTTATCTTACATCCGCAAAAACTATTTCCAGAGTCTGTCGTTGGCACTCTCGCCAGCAAATATTTGCTAATCCTACTCTTTATTGACCATTTCACAAGTGATGTTTTATTTTGGGACGCTGTATTCCCAAACAAAAGACTTATAAAATTTAGCTTTTAACTAAATCAATAATGCGGTCTCTCACCGCAATCGGCAGCTGCCCCGCCTGTCCGTATGGGCTTAACCAATCACTTGGTGGGCAAATATTTGCATGAAAATCATTTCTGCTTCATGTATTAGATTCCAGAGTCAAAAGGTCTTCTGACCCTAATATCATTTCAAGTATAGCATGGCAATTTTTGAATTGCAAGTTAAAAAATCTTTACATCTCATCGAGAAGTTTTCGAAACTCTTCCTGTGGGATCGGACGGTAATAATAATATCCCTGGATATAATCACAGTGGCTCTTCTTCAGAAAATCTGCCTGAACTTCTGTCTCAACGCCTTCTGCAACGATATAAATGCCCATCTCATGTGCCATATCGATCAGGAATCGTAACATACTTTTCGTCTTTGGATTTGTCTCTATTTGGCGGATGAAACTCATGTCAATCTTCATAATATCGAAATTGTACTGCTGAAGCATACCAAACGAAGAATAACCGGTTCCGAAGTCATCCATCATGATCTTGACACCTTCTGTACGGAAGGATTCAAGAATACTGTTGCGGCTCTCACCCATCGCAGCGTAGGATGTCTCAGTAACTTCCAGACGGATCAGTTTTTCTTCCAGATCATTGTTTTTACATTTATCAAGGATATCTTCCATGATCTTCTCATCATAGAAATCCATCCATGATAAATTGACCGAAACCGGAACCACATTCTTGCCTGCATGATAACGATCCATCAGGAAATCGCTGACCTGATGAATGACATAATCATCCAGTTCGGAGATGTGACCGCTCTCTTCCAGAGCCGGTATAAAGAAGCCCGGCGACAGGAAACCTTTCTCGGAATGATGCCAGCGGATCAGGGCTTCTGCGGAAGCGATCTGTCCGGTCTTTACATCCACAACCGGCTGATAATAAACCTGAAGTTCTCCTTTCGCGATGCCTTCTGCAAGTTCTCCTGCAATCTCTGCTTTGTCTATATAAGCAGTCTGCATGGAAGAATCATATACTTTATATGGCTGAACGTACTCATCTTCGATATATTTCTTTGCCAGCTTCGCACGCCCGATCATCATGTTTACGGACATTTCTTTATCTTTTACATAGAAAATACCGCAACGGCTGAACAGACGGATGGTCTTTCCGGAGCTGGAAATCTTCTTCGTACAGAGCTTTAGCAGAAATTTCTCATCCAGATTTTCCCGTTTTACAAGGCACACAAAATGGTCAGCCTCTGCCCTGGCGATCACAACCGGATCAAGCTGTGAATTTTTCAGATCTTCATACAGCTCACGCAGAATAAAATCACCAAGATCAATTCCAAAAAGTTCGTTCACTGCCTTAAAGTTCTTAATATTGAAAAACAGGATCGCATAATTCTCATCCTCATTTGCATTCTGCAGGATATGTTCTGCCTTCTGTACAAATCCCTGTCGGTTATATCCGCCTGTCAGTGCATCCTGTCCTGACAGCTCCGTAATATCTTCAACTGCTACAGCCACGATGTCAAAGTAATGATCAAAATAAAGATATGTGTAATTATTCAGGGCTTTTTCACCGTTTCTGTTCAGCTGATATACACTGAAAGAATAGCGACCTTTCCGATCCAGCTCTCTTTTTATATTATCAAGATTCGTGTAATTTTCAAACTGTGCCTTTTCTTCTTCCGGAACAACGCACTTCATGACTTTTTTTTGATACTGATCGTAATCCATTTCTTGCTCCAGTGACTGTGAAAAATCAAAAACTGTTTCCGCAATGGCTACAATCTTCCGGCGTCTTAAATCGATCACTGCAATCTGTTCATAATTTTTTTGATACAAAATCTGCGGCATCTTTTCTGCCAGATATTTTCCTGTGATATCTGTAAAATAAAGAATAGCCTCTATCTGACCGGAAAAAGAATTGCGAACCATCTCTGCTGTTACGCGATAAAGCTGCGGACGATGGTTTTCTGTGCTGTATACCGGATAATTTTCCTGAATGACCGTGTGACCTTTTTCGAAAGAATCCAGCATATGCTTTCTGCTGAAATTTTCTGTGAAACTTCTGCGCCCGTCCTCCTGTGGAATCGAAGTGCTGATCCTGTTTATATACTGATCAAGTGTACGATCCTCTTCCTGAAGCTCCAGGTTTTTCAGAGAACTGCTTCCGGATTTGCAGGTTCCGTCTGTTACATTGACATTCACCATACCGACAGAACCTTTGCTCCTGCTCAGAACCATATCCAGCTGTTTCAGATAGTCTGTATTGATATCCCGAAGATAAAGAACCACGACTTCGTTATCTTTTGCGTACTCTGTACTCTTGATGATCTCCATGGAAACCCAGCGAAATTCCTGTCCATTCCGACAGCGATAGCTCATACTGATACGCTCTGTATCTTCTTCCGAGAAATTTTTACGCAGATTTTCCGAATCACAAAATTCCAAAAAAGCTTCCTGATCTTCCTCATGGACATATTCTTCTCCGTACTGCATCAGTCTCTGCGAAATACTCTTAATGCCATCCAGCGGACTCCTGAAATCGTCGGAAATATTTTTAAGTGTTCTATAGGTATCCGTACTCAGATTGATTTTAATGATACGATAAAAAATGCCGGATAACATCTCCATCGCATCGTGCAGACTGCTGGACGCTTTTGCATACAGTGCAATCGTATTGTGCACACGCCGCAGTACGACTGCCGTATCAAACGGCCTCGTAAAATAATCCGTGGCTCCGAGTTCGTACGCCTTTCCTATACTTGCCTCCGATGTTTCTGCCGAGATACAGATAACCGGCAGTGAATCAAGCCACTGCTTTTCTTCCATGACCTTCAGAACTTCATATCCATTTATCACCGGCATATTCAGATCAAGCAGCACGATCTGATACGTTTCCCACTTCTTTTCCAGGATCTCGATCGCTTCCTGCCCGTCTTTCGCCATATCGATCTCGTATGTTTTCTCAAGCATGGCTGCCAGGATCTCTCTGTTTATTTCCGAATCATCTACTATCAAAATTTTCTGCATTCTTCATTTTCCCTCTTAAAAGAATACCCTGTACTGAACATTTTCCACGTCTTTTCAAAACTTTTCAAAAAAAAAAAAACAGTTCACCCCCCCCCGAACTGTTCCCGCTTCTTCAATGTCCATATAAAAGATATCACAATTTTCCTGTCATCTAGTAAAGCGGACATCGGACATTCACAATCCGCTTCGCTATATCTCCGCTTTTCGGCTGCCAGAGTTATAAAATACCGTCTCCGGCACCATTGTTTTCTTATTATACTATGTTTTTTATCTCACGTCCAGCTATTAAAACTTTTCCTGTAACCTTTCTTTTAAAAGAGTATTTCGTTTTGTCACCGTCACATTCCGCACGGCATAGGAAAGTGCCTTGCGTGTTCCGACCAGTACGAGGATTTTTTTCGCACGGGTGATTCCTGTATAGATCAGATTTCTCTGAAGCATCACAAAATGATTCATCAGCACCGGCATCACGACGATCGGATATTCCGAGCCCTGTGCTTTATGGATTGTTGTTGCATAGGCAAGTGTCAGTTCATCCAGTTCTGTGACATCATACTCTACGATGCGTCCGTCGAAATTCACTTTCAGATTTCGGGCTGCCACATCCACCGCATCGATCATCCCGATATCGCCGTTAAACACTTCTTTGTCATAATTATTGCGGATCTGCATCACTTTATCGTTTACGCGAAATACAAAACCGCCTCTTCGCAGTCCTTCGCCCTGCGGATTGAGAGTCTCCTGAAGAATCGTATTTAAATTGGCAGCTCCGACAATTCCTTTCTGCATCGGCGTGAGCACCTGAATCTGAGACGGCGGCATCTGATAATAACGCGACAGCTTATTTTTCACCAGACGCACGACCTCGTCTGCTGCCTCCTGCGGATCTTCTTTCTGCACAAAAAAGAAATCCGTATCCTTCCCATTGGAAATATCCGGCATTTTGCCCTCGTTGATCCGATGTGCATTCATAACGATACGGCTGCTCTGTGCCTGTCGGAAAATCCTGGTCAGACGGATCACAGGCACTGTTTCAGAATCAATGATATCACGCAGCACGTTTCCGGCTCCGACAGACGGCAGCTGATCGATATCTCCGACCAAAATCAGACGCATCCCCTGCGGAATCGCCTTTAAAAGTGCATTCATTAAAACGATATCGATCATCGAACATTCGTCAACGATCAGTACGTCCCCTTCCAGCGGATTTTCTTCGTTTTTGAGATATCCTTCCGGAGGCTGACATTCCAGAAGACGATGGATTGTTTTCGCTTCCAGGCCGGTGGCCTCTGTCATACGTTTTGCCGCACGCCCTGTCGGTGCCGCAAGCAGAATCTTAAGTCCGAATGCACGATATGCTGCAATGATCCCCTGTGTGGTCGTTGTCTTTCCGGTTCCAGGTCCTCCGGTCAGCACCATAACTTTGGAAACCGCTGCTTTGCGAATCGCATCTGCCTGAACCTCATCATACTCCATATGCACCTTTTCCTGAATCTTCTCCACATCAATCGACAAATCCGGATTGCCTGTTTTTTCTTTCGCCGTCTCCAGTGCAGTCCACAGACGATCCGCCGCCGGAGCTGCCAGCAGCCTTTTTAATTTTCCTGCCACACCGGTCTCCGCATAATAAAACGGCGGCAGATAAATAGCTTCGGTTATTTGAGGTTCTGCCAATTTCCATTCCGGTTGTTCAAGGTCTGCAGGCATTTCATGTTTTCGCTGCTCTTTCGGAATTTCCACTTTCTGTAAGATCAGATCGTGATCCGCCAGCATCTGATCCAGCGTCATCACAACACAGCCCTCCTCTGCTTCCAGAAGCTCTGCTGCCGTTTTGATCAGCTGTTCCTTCGTTGCATAGACATGTCCCTGATCCGCCAGATTGCTTAATGTATACATAATACCGCTTCGAAGACGCACAAAGGCTTCTTTTCCAAATCCCAGCTTCTGTGCAATCCCATCCGCTGTTTTAAAGCCGATCCCCCAGATATCATCTGCCAGCCGAAATGGATTTTCCCGGACCTTATTGACACTTTCATTGCCGTATTGCTTGTAGATCTTTGCTGCAAAGGAAGTGCTAACCCCATGATCCTGCAAAAACAGCATAACATTTTTAATCTCTTTTTGCTTTTCCCAGCTCTCTGCAATCTTTCGGATACGCTTTTCTCCGATTCCCTCCACTTCCCTCAGCCGGAAGACATCGGTCTCAATCACAGCGATCGTCTCTGTTCCGAACTTCTGCACGATCCGTTTTGCATATTTGGGACCAACCCCTTTGATCAGCCCAGAACCCAAATATTTTTCAATGCCAAAAACAGTCGCCGGCATTGTCTCTTCCCAGGTCTTTGCCTGAAACTGTCTGCCATAGCGACTGTCCATTTTCCAGTTTCCGTCGATCAGAAGCACCGAACCAACATTGACATCCAGAAGACTGCCGACCACCGTCACCAGATCCTGATAATTTTTCACCGCACACTTCAGAACCGTATAGCCGTTGTCCGGATTCTGGTAAGTGATCCGCTCCACCACCGCACGCAGTTTAAAAGTACTGCGTTTCCGGACTGCCGGTGCGGTGTTTTGTGCCTGTTCACTCGGTTCTGTTTTTGCCGAATCGACTCCTCTGTTATTTTCTTTATCTTTGCCCTGTTTTTTGTATACAGGATTTCCCATTTTCTCAAAAACCTGCTGGTTCATCCGGCAGTCATTTAATGCCCGATGTGCCCCTTCTGCCGAAATCCCGTAGTATTCTGCCAGATCCGTCAGCCTGTGATGCTCCAGATTCGGAAGCTCCCTTCTCGCCATCTGCAATGTATCAATATAATCATTTGCCAGCGACCGTTCAAAATACTTTTCCACATCACGATAAAGAAAATTCATGTCAAATCGGGCAATGTTATGTCCGACCAACACGAATCCTTCAATAAACTCCAGAAATTCTTCCAGAACCTGTTCAAAAAACGGTGCTTCCGCAACCATATCATCCGTAATGCCATTTACACGGCTGGCTCCATAAGGAATCCTTCGTTTCGGATTCACCAGCGTACTGAACTCATCCGTAACCTTGCCGTGCTCCACCTTCACTGCAGAAATCTCAACCACTTCGTCCGTCTTAGGCGAAATCCCGGTCGTCTCCAGATCAAAGACCACATAATCCGCAACATAAGTGTTTAATAAATTTCCGCCCGCTTTTGCCATCATCCGCTCCTTTGTTATCTCATCGGACAGGAAGAACGAACCGTCGGTGCTTCCTCCCCGGAAATATAGCGTGCGTTAAACTCCATCGAAATCTCACGCAGCTCCTTTTTTCCATCAATATAATCCTGATACATCTCCACAATCCCGGAACTGCATCCATCACAGGAAGCATCAATATTGCCCAGAGATTCTGCCACGATCTGCTCACGTTCTTCCCTTGTCGTGTCCTTTATCAAATATTTTACCATCGTTATTCACTCCATTGTTGCGATTCTATATAGAAAAATGACCGCCCCATGCCTGAGAAACTAGGGCGATCATAAGCCTTTAACAATCAGGCGAACCGTCATCGGCAACACCTTTTATGCATTTATAATAGCATTTCTATTCTTTTATGTCAAATATATTTTTATATGTTCTCTTTTTATTATTCACAAACAATAGAAATGAATCTTGTGAAATCAGATAAAGTACTCGATATTTCTCTCTTCTTTCATCTGGAAGATCTCATACACTTTATCTCGCATCAGCAGGAAATCATCTGATGTACGGTCTCTGTCTTTCGGCAGTGTGACTTTCATAATGCTCTTGACCTTGCCCGGATTGGCTGACATGATCACGATGCGGTCTGCAAGGAAAATAGCTTCTTCGATATCATGTGTAACGAACACGACGGTTTTGTCTGTCTCATGTGCGATCTTCAGAACATCTTTCTGAAGTTTCATTCTGGTGATCGCATCCAGTGCCCCGAACGGCTCATCCATAAACAGGATTTCCGGCTCGACCGCCAGTGCTCTGGCGATTGCCACCCTCTGCTGCATACCGCCGGAAAGCTGTGCCGGACGTTTTTTAGCTGCTTCTTTTAAGCCAACCATTTCCAGGTAATGATCTGTGATCTTCTTTTTTTCTTCTTTGCCGAGTTTCTTTGTTTCCAGTCCAAGCTCTACATTTTTCTGCACGCTTCTCCATGGCAGGAGTCCATAGTTCTGAAAAATGGTGACATATTTCATGGACGGTTTTTCTACGGTCTGTCCGTTGATTTTAATCTCTCCGGATGAAGGTTTTAAAAATCCGGCCATCGCATTGAGCAGTGTGGATTTTCCGCAGCCGGACGGTCCGAGCAGGCAGATAAATTCTCCTTTTTCCACCTGAAGGGAAACATCATTTAAAATGGTATGCTGTTCTTTGTTTTCCTCGAAGGAAATGCTCACATTTGATACGTCTATATACATTTCTCTACACTCCAAATCCAATTTTTGTGCTGATCGCTTTTTCTGCGAAACGTAACAAGCCATCTAAGATAAATCCGATCACTCCGATCGTGATCATGGTTGCCAGAAGTGCATCAAAACGCATGCAGTTTTTGCTGTCCATGATTAGAAATCCAAGTCCGGACTGTGCACCTACCATCTCTCCGGAAACCAGAAAAATCCAGGATGTTCCAAGTGCCAGGCGAAGTGCATTTGCAATCTGTGTAAAAATCGCCGGAAATACAATGCCAAATAATGTCTTTACTTTTCCGACTCCGAAGCTGTTGGCGATTTTATAATAAATCCCATCTACATGCTGTACCGCCGCTACAACGGAGAGCAGAATCGGGAAGAATCCGGCTATAAAGATGATCACGATCGCAGGCACATCACCGATTCCGAACCAGAATACGATAAACGGCAGGAATGCTACCGGTGCGATCGGACGGATGATCTGAAGGATCGGGTTGATAAACTGAAATACTTTCGGAAGGCTTCCGAGGATCAGTCCCAGCAGGATCGCAGATACGGCTGCAAGCACATAGCCGGTCGCAAAACGCAGCAGGCTGATCCGGATATGTCCCGGTAAGGTAACGTGGGAAGTACTTCCTTCCAGTCCCTGTGTAAACAATTTAACAAATTCCTCTCCGACTTTGACCGGAGACGGAAACAGTGTTGCATTTGCGTTTGTCACTGTGCAGACGATCTGCCATACCAGAAGTACAACTGCAAATGACACGATAACTCTGATACCTTTTTTCCACATAATATTGTTTCCTCGCTTTTTCTTTCAAGTCGAATTTCAAGACGCACCGTTCTTTTCCATACGCTATTTTAATCAGATTCGCTGCTTTCAGGCTGATATACAAAGTCTTCATAAGACGGTGGATTTTTGTTGATTCCGTACTTCTTCATTCGTTCTGTCAACTGTTCGTAATCGGATTTTGTGATCTCCAGATTGTCATAATGAATCCACTGCATGGAAACTTCCAGCGTCTTTTCATTCTGTCCAAGATAAGCTTCTGCAAGTGTTTTTGCCGTTGTTTCGTCGAGCCTGTTTCCGGCCTCTTCGTATCCGGCAACCAGTTTATCAACGGCTTCCTTGTTTTTTTCAAGAAAGCTTCCATTCATAACGAGGGCACAGCAGATGGAATTCTGCCACAGCTGTGTGGAATCATAAAGCACATGGCCGTAATCCTGCACCACAGCCTGTGCTCCGAACGGTTCTGCAACGCAATATCCATCAATTGCACCGCTTGCCAGGGAAGACGGCATTTCTGCCGGTGCAAGCTGGACAACCTTTACATCGTCAATCGACATTCCCGCATCAGAAAGCATATCGTTCAGTAAAATATTGTGGGAAGACTGATTAGATGGAATGGCAAAGGTTTTGCCTTTCAGATCTTCTACTTTTGTGATGTCATTGGAAACGATCACCACATTTCCATCTTTATGTCCCAGTGCCACTGCTTTGAGATCCAGTCCGTTACTGACGGCTGCCATCGCAAGTTCTGCCAGCACGGACGCTCCGTTGATCCTTCCGGAATTTAATGCATCCATCAGATCGGTCCAGGAACTGAATTTCTGAAGCTGTATCTGCAGAGTGCTGTTTTCGTCTGCATCAAGCAATTCTTTTTCTTCAAAGACGGCCAGTGCATGTGTGATCGGAAGGTAGCCGATCGTGATGATCTGCTTCTTTCCGTCTGCGGTATATTTTGCCTCGGATCTGCCGCATCCTGAGGACAAAACTGTCAGAAGCGTCAGGACAAGCAGCATGCACAGGCTTTTTCTGATTTTATATTTTCTCATAAGTACTCCTATGTCTGTTTTCGGGCAGCTATTTAAATCAAACGCTCATGGCATTTTTTTAAAATGTCATCTGGATTTTTCTGTACTTTATCGTTTCGCAATTTTTGATCAGATTCCAAGCTGTCTGCGTTTTTCTTTCATATCAGCTACCATTTTCTCGCCGAGTGATACCGGATCCACATCTACCACCATGGAAGAATGCAGCGTTTCTTTTGTTCCTTCTTTCAAAAATTCGATGACTTTTGAAGAACCATGGATCGGTGCTTCCACACAGTGGTAAGAACTGATTCCGTTCAGGCGGAAGCCAAGTGCCGCATCAATTCCTTTTTCATTTGACCACTCCGGTGATGCAAAAGCGAACGGCATTTCGTACATTGCTTTTCCGAATGCATTTGCAATACCTGCAAAGATTCCGGATGATCTGGTGTTGTCGATACATTCTCCGACATGCCATACCGGAGGCATATCCGGTTTGAGAAATTCTCTTAATCCTTCTCCTGCCTTGCTGTAAGCAAACTCGGAAGTCTGGCAATAACCCATTTTCATCAGCGGGAAGGATGCACATCCGTTTGTGATAATCAGAACGTTATTTTTCAGAAGTACATCACAGACATCAAGGATCGCTTTTTCGTAGAGTACTTTCGGATTGTTGCATCCGACCATATTTACCACACCAAGGATTTTGCCCTCTCGGATTGCATCCGCAATCGGCTCCAGACTGCCGTATTTTTTGCACAGATATTCTACAGAAAATCCAACTTCTGCCTCTACTTCATATTTCGGAATAAATACCGGCACACCTTTTCGTGCCTCAAAACTTTCGATTGCACGCTCTACGATGCGTTCTGCAATCTTTTTTGTCTCCGCGATATTCGAATGATGATGGTCGTATCCGATATGTTCTGCTCCCGGAAGTCTCGCAGAATCGTGTGTCGTGACAACCGTTGTCTTGAAACATTTTGCAACATCCATGATCGCCGGATAAACTTCCTGCACATCTGCTACCCAAAGATCCAGTGCTCCGGTTCCAAGCACCAGTTCTGCACTGACTGCATTGGACAGTGGGATAACGCCCTCATAACGGTACATAGAAGAAAGTCCGGAACAGCAGATGCCGTAAAACTGAATGCCCTTTGCTCCTTTTTCTTTCGCAAGTTTCTGAAATTTCTCGCTCTGTCCAGCCTTTACGATCTCTTTTACCAGAATCGGCAGATGTCCGTGAACTGCGATATTTACATAGCCTTTTTTCAATGCTCCGACGTTTACCTTGGAAGTCACACGGTCACCGACTCCAAGCAGTGCATCGGTTGCGATCGATGTAGAAACAACACCGCTGAATGTAAAGGCAAGTCCACAGCGAAGAAACTGTTTCATTACGCTCTCCCAGTCTCCGTCCGTCGCACAGCCTGTTTTGTGGTAAGCTTCAAACACTTCGTGATAAGCACTGATCGGCAGAATATCCATATCTTTCCATACTTTCTGACGCTCCGGTGCCGCACAGGCAGTGATCACTTTGTATTCATCCGGCTCTGTTCTCGATAAATCTGCAAGAAGTGCATCTGCCAGGTCAATCGCGATATTTTTGATCTGTCTGTGTTTTGTTTTGATGCCAAATGCCTTTGCCATTGCAATGACTTTGTATTCTCCGATGATCGGAATATCCAGTTTGCCCTGAGCTGCCCATTTCAGCATCAGGATCAGTTCTCTTGCATGCATGCCATGCTGTGCTGCACCGGCTGCCGCACCGCGAAGCAGATTTCTCGCAACGATCAGATCTGCATCTGCACCACAGACACCTCTCGGAGATTTCGGAGTGATACGGCATGGACCCATGTTACAGATACGGCAGCAAGTACCGCTTAGTCCAAAACTGCACTGTGGCTGTTGTTTGTCAAAACGGTCAAATGCCGTATCATATCCAAGCTGCTCCATACGCAGCATCATTTCTTTGACTGCCGGGTCCGGCACATTGTCCAGCACATCCTGCTTTGTCGGAAATGTTTTGCGATAAGCTGCAACCGCCTTCATGTAATCTTCCGTGAAAACTTCCTCGTGGCTGTGTTCATACTCGTTTCCGTTTTCATCTACATGTTTGTGTGTATGTCCGCTGACCGGCACCAGAACTTTCGGAATACCGTTTTTGTCGAATCCAATGATCGCTCTGTGATTATGCGGTTCAACCTGCGTATTAATGATATCCTGTTCGTTTTTCTTTTCTTTATTGTCCATACCTGTTTTCCTTTTCTGTTTTTTGAAAATCTATCTCTATGCTTCTTCCTGGAAGTTTTTTTCATTTTTTGGTTACTATACCACCTAATTCTTATTATGTCAATAGGTTTTATATATATTGAAAATATCGAGATAATACCGATTTCTTCCTGTATTTGCAGAATCTCTGAAAATGATAACCTTTCACAATACAAAAAGCCCGGCAGATTTTCATCTGCCGGGACTTTCATCTCACATCAGGCGGATATTTAGCATCCGCCTTTCTGTTTCGTTAAACTGCTTTTTTTGCAAACCCCTTCCCCTCAAAAGGATCAGCCTTCGATTGCAATGGTCTTTTTCTGTTCTACTGCCGGTTTTGCTTCTTTCTTTGGAACAAACAGGGTCAGGATACCATGTTTGAACTCAGCCTTGATATCGGCCTGTTCTACATCTTCACCGACATAAAAGCTTCTGCTGCACGCTCCCGCATAACGTTCTTTGCGGATATAATGACCGGTTTCTTTTTCTTTCTCATCTTTGTCCAGACCTTTTTCTGCACTGATGGTCAGATAACCATTTTCAAGCGTAGCCTGAACTTCATCTTTTGTGAATCCCGGAAGATCTACAACCAGCTCATAACCATTATCTGTTTCTTTGATATCAGTTTTCATTACATGGCTGGCTTTACGTCCGTAAAGTTTCTTCTCAACGTTCTTCATATCTTTATCGTAATAAAATGGGAAATCACCAAAAAAGTCATCAAATAAATTTTCTCCAAAAATGCTCGGCATCAACATAAGTCATCTCTCCTTTTTCTAATTGCAGTAACCTTTTCGCATTCCGGGTACTTCGACCTGTACCGAACAGTTACATTTACTTTTCGTTTCGCTTATCAGGACTCAGGAGGTTTTGGATTTTCGGGAACCTCTTTTTCTTATTTCCTGTTCCCTTTCTCCTCTTCCTTTGTTCTATCTGTACTATAGCACGCAATGTTAGCACTGTCAAGAGGTGAGTGCTAATTATTTTGTGAAGATTTTGTGAACGCTATGAGCCATGCACATTTCCTTTTAAATCAAACTTGTGGAAATAACTTAATTTCGGATCATTCTTCGGTTCTCGCTCAAACCGCAGGACAAACTGTTCCAAATCTTTCCCTACTTCTGGCTGATTATCCACCAAAAAGATATACTTCTTGGAAGTACCTTCTGGTTCTGTTTCCATATAATGCTTCAGGAACTTCTTATTCATGTTCATCACTTCAGAGCAAAAGAAAAGGCACAAGCCACATTTCTATGACTCACGCCTTACTTTGCATTTATTCATTTTTAATATTGTTCCAAAAAGTCTTTCATTGTGAGAATCTCTGGTGTTTCGACATCCAACACCAAAAAGTCTTTATCCCCGGTCAGAAATACATCAATCCCTTCCATAATTGCAGTTGCAAGGATCGGGGAATCTTTTACATCCCTCATTTCCGGGAACTCGTTCAAATCCAGTTCTTTCGGTGTATAAACCAGTTCAAATGGTAATTCCATGAAAAATCGGTCAAGGAATTTTCTCTTTGCCGGAAATTTACGTTCCGTTACAAGTCGTAATTCTTCAATCACATAATCGCAAACTACTATCTGATGGCTTTCTGTTAATCTTCTTGCCAGTTCTCTGGTCTGTGCAGAAGGAAAGAAGATCATGGAAATAAAGATGTTGGTATCAAGCATTATCCGCAAATCAACGCCCCCTTACTTCCTTCCGGATTTCTTTCATATACTCCTGCATATCTTCTTCTGTTTCAAATCCTGCCTTTTGTGCTTCACCCGCAAAGGCATCCTCTGCACGTTTAAATGCAAGCATGGCAGAGTTTTCAAAATAAAATCTTCCATTTTCTTCAAGAATGACAATTTTATCGCCAGTTCTCAATTTTAACTTGTTCCTTACAGATACCGGAATTGTAATCTGCCCTTTGCTGGAAATTTTTGCTACTTCCATAATCATCATCCTTTCATTGATTGCTTTGTTTTCTTTGTTTTCTTTACTTTCTTTACATTTTTATTATACGCAATCAACGCAAAAATATCAATTCGGTTTTAAACATAAATCAGTTCTTTTAAAATAATTTCTTCCCGTTTTCTGGCTGACTTGTCTACTTTCAGCAGATGCTCACCGGATTTATAGGTGAGATTGGGAATCAGATATCCATTCACATTTGTATAAGTCATAACAGTGGACATTCGCAATCCGCTTCGCTACTTGCTCATGAACGCAGTCACTTCGTATCCTGCGTTCATATTATTAGCACTCTCCATTTCTTATCATTTTTTGACCACAAATCTACGACATTTACGACAAATCTGACACTGCTTTACAAGACCAGACAAAATGACCTATGCCCTGGAAAGCCTGTAAAACAGGCACTTCCGGGATACACAAGACAGGACAAAAATCGACTTCCATTATCAAGAGGTGAGTGCTAATTTTTTGTGAAGATTTTGTGAACGCTATGAGCTGTGCATCCGTTTTGGTTTCGGAATCATGGACGCAATACCCCTCATCGCCTTCTTATTATTTTTTCAAAAATGTAAACAAAATTTTCTTGCTTCACAACAACATTATCCGGCTCTTATCTTTTCGTCACAACAGATTTGCTTTTTGACCAACTTGAGTAAATCTTATTTTTTTTACCATTTACATTCACTGTTTTATATGTGCGGATCCTTACATGATACCTTGATCCGCCTTTCAGCTTTGAAATTTTTCTCTTTGTGTTCTTACTCGTTGGTACTGTCATATTCTTTGCATTTTTAAACTTTGAAGAAACGCTGTATTGAATCTGATAACCTGTTGTCTGCACTGGCTGCCTGCTCCATGCTACCGCAAATCCTTTTGATTTTGCTGTTACTTTTGATACAGCGGTACCTTTTGGCCTGATTGTAAAATCGAGTATTTTCTTTCCACTGTACTGCCCTTTAAAAGAAATCTGAACTTCATATTTTCCAACCTTTTTTCTTCCTGACTGATAGCTCGCAATATAGTCTTTTCCCTCTTCAAGTTTTTCACCCTTACTGGTTTTGACAATAACGGACGGTTTTTGTCTTTTGCCGTTATAGACACAGGATGTCCTTAAAAGTCTGACGGAAGAAATCTTATAAATCGGGGTGGTTTTTCTTACCTTACCACATTCTGTGCAGGAAGAAACTATTTCACCATCCTTTGCTGTTGTAGCTTTTTTTGTCGTTGTTTTATAATTATGAGCAAGTGCAGGAGTCAGATTGTCACGATATTTTGCCCCGCAGGCACAGATATGCTCGGTATAGCCGCCTGCCTTGCATGTAGCATAGACGGTTTGCATACAGTAATCATAATTGTGGACGTGTCCGCTTTCATTTTCTTCATGCCATGTAAAAGTGCAGCGGCGGCAATAGTACCGCGTCATACCTGTATAGGCTGAACCCGGATATTCTTCGAGGGCTATCACCCAGTCATGGCCTAATGCAGGGGTTTTTTGCGGCTCTGTAATCGTCTTTCCACAGAAAATGCAATGCGTTCCACCGGTATAGCCGCTGCCGGTACAGGTTGCCTCGATCTTATCGTTGGCGACAGCCTTGTGGGCGACTACGGCTGTTTTTTCCGACTCTGTCACTGTACCGCATACGGCACAAACGGTACGGGTAAATCCTCCGGTCTGGCAGGTTGCATCAACTGTCTCCGTTACAGGCTGATGTGCTGTACATATGGAGGTTTCAAAGCCAAATTCGTTCGTTTTGGCATATGACTGTGCTGCACTGCCAGGCTCTCCTCCAACAACAAAACCGTCAATCTTCTTCGTACCTGCAAATGGAATATCCGGATCAACCGGACAATATCCAATGGCTTGTGGACCGATGTATGCAACGCTGGCAGGAACCTTTACACCTTTACCTGCTCCATACGAGAAGAATGCCCCTTCATCTAATGCCTGCAAGCCTTCGTTGAGGTGCACTGCCCTGATATTTGCTGCCGAGAACGCATTGTTGCCAACAAAACGGACGGAATCCGGCAAAACAATCGTTTCACAGGCATTGTCATTAAATGCACTGTCTCCGATGTAAATAGCGCCGCCCAGATCTGTGAATTTCATATTCCCGGCACCTGCAAAGGCATAGCCATCAATATACTTACAGCTTTGAGGAAGAATGATGCCTGCAAGATTCGGCTGGTCGAAGTTCGGGTTCACTTCTTTCTGTCCTGCAAGAAACTCGTAGGATACAAAGACCGTCCCTTCCTTAATATTTAAAACAGTGTCCTTTGCCATAGTGCCTTTGTATGCATATGCCGCTTTGCCGAAATATACCACTCCGTTAGGCTGATCATGGAACCAGTCAGTGTCCAGAAATGCCAGTGTACCCACATTCCTTACACTCTTCTCCAAATCACCGAAATCATCCAGCTCAGAGCAATCAGCGAAACAGCAGATGCCTATCTGGCGAACATTTCCGCCTCCTTCGATGCTGCGAAGCTTCCTGCAATTTCGAAACGCATTCATGCCAAGGGTGATCAGCGAATCCGGTAAAGTGACCTTATCCAGCACTATGCAGTTTGCCAGTGCACCATTTGTAAGAATTCGAACATTTTTAAGGTCTATTGACTTCAGAGTCGAGTTGCCGCTGCTTATATCATCCCAGCCGTGTCTTCCGTTTGAAATCGGACCGTTCACCTCTAATACATCATCCGGCAAAACCACATTTGCCGTCCGTCCGACATTCACCCCATTTAAGGTTATGTTTCCGCGTGGTATGACAAGATTCTTGATTTTATAGCAGCCTGCAAAACAATCATTTGCTAAAACTGCTGTCTCAGGCAGTTTTATATCCGTCAGCTCAGACATATTATTCAGATCAATGTAATTAACACTCTCAGGAACTGTGAGGCTGGTGATGCTGCAGCTATCTGTGCCGGCATCCGGTATGATAAGTGATTCTAACCCCTCCGGCAAATTCAATTCTTTCACACCGCGCAGGGAATTCTCGATACGCACCATCTTTGTCCCCGGACGAACAGTTAATTTTTCTGGATATCCTTCGTTCTTGCAGCCAAGAAATACGCTTCCACAATAAAGTTCCGCACCGTCAGGAAGATTTTCATACCATTTCGAAGTATATATGCTTGAGCATTCCATATCGCCCAGCGATGCAGGAAAAGTGAAATCTTCAATATTTATACAATCATAAAATGCTGTGTCCTCCAGCGTTGTGAGACCTTCAGGAAGATCAAGGCGATTCAGGCTTTCACACTCACGGAAGCTTCCGTCACCAATGACTTCCAGACCCTCGTGGAACGTAACAGACTTCATGCTGCTGCAACCGGAGAAAGCACTGTCATCTATGCGTTTAACGCTGCCCGGAATATCCACGGCAGACAATGAAGTACAGTTATAAAAAGCAGCATCGCCTATTTCCTGGACGCTCGATGGAATCGTCACTTTGGTAATATCTCTTTCCCGAAACACACCGGCTCCGATTACCGAAACCGTATCCGGAATGACAGGTGTTTTGCCCGTACCTTTATAGGCGATAAGCTGTTCCTGCCAGATCAGGAAATCATCCGAGCTGTTGTCATAAAGCCAGTCTTCATACATCTTGTTTATTTTTCCTGTGCTGATGTTAAATGCTCCTCCGTGCAGAAACGTATTACTTCCCTTAAAAGTAATGTCAGAAAGATCTGAACAGGAAGCGAAAGCATCCTTTCCGATTTCTGTTACACTGGACGGGATTTCGATTTTTTTCAGGTATGAATTATTATAAAATGCACGTTCCCCTATCGTTTTCAGACCTTCATTCAAAACAATTTCACGCAGTTCAGAATGAACCTGTGCACTCCAGTCCTTTTCATCATAAAATGCATCATCTGCAATATAGGTCACTGTTTCAGGCAAAATAACCTTCTGCACAAATGCATTTGGCTTTGCATATCCTGTACGGAAATTTTGGATACCAACTACGGTATATCCATCAATAGCTGCCGGAATATTAACTTCTCTCTCGTAACCATCATAAGATGTGATTTCAATAGTTGTGGGTGATACAAATGCATAAGTAAATCCGAACCCTGCATCTCCTGGTACCTTTTCTTCTCCCGTAATCCCTGCGGCCTCTGCCGAAAGTGTTGCTGCACCCAACAGCAGCAGCAACATCAGGCAGATTGTGAGCAGCTTACTTATCATGTTCTTTAATCTTGTTTTCATAGGATGCCCTCCTCTCTGTAAGCGTCTTTCTTTGTCCAGCCAGCTATGATAATTATAGCATAGATTATGCCATAACCTGGAGAGGAATTCTTTATAGTTTCCGATGTGTCAATTGACTTTTCGGGAATCTCGGCTCCTGCTTTTTATAAATTACTTTCCTGTTTATTTAATTTTTTTCTGATACAGTCTCCGATACTGGTAATGCACAATAGTGTCACAACAAGAAAAACACCGGGAATCAGGATAATCCACCAGGCACCTGTAAGCAGTGCTTTTTCTGACAGTGACAGCATACTTCCCCATGAAATAACTTCCAGCGGAAGTCCTATCCCGATGAAACTTAATGTTGACTCTTCCACAATAGCACTTCGGATATTCATGACAACCATAAACATGATGGAAGATAAAAAATTGGGTGCAAGATGTTTATAAAGAATATAAAAAAATCCTCCCCCCATGCACCTGGCCGCAATTACATATTCATTGTTTCGCAGCTGCCGCACTTCTGTTCTGATAATTTTGGCTATACTCATCCAACTCGTAATCCCTATCACAAAAGACAGACTGAATACATTTGCCTTTCCAAGAATGGCCTGCAGAAAAATAACCGTCAGAAGATTCGGAATGCTCAGCAGAATCTCTGTTGCCCTCATGAGCAGCATATCCAGCCAATCCGGTGCCATGCCACTTACCGTACCAAATACGATTGCAATACCGGTAGATATCACAGTTGCTGCAATTCCGATAAACAGAGACTGTCGTCCGCCATACCAGATCATGGAAAAAATATCACGCCCCATAGTATCTGTTCCAAACAAAAATTCTTTACATGGAGCAATTGTATAATTTTTCAGATCCATGTAAGACGGGTCTTTTGTCATGATTCGATTGCAGAACAGACAGCCACCCACGATCAGTATCAGAATGATGACAGACAACCATGGAATCGTATCATACCATCTGTTTTCTTTCTCCGGTACCTGCTGTTCTGCAAGCTCTGGTTTTACTCCAACAATTTCAAACAGGTCACTCATAGTTATCCACCTCCTGCATTTCCGACTGCCTGCTGATACGCATTCTCGGATCGATCCTCTCATTAAGAATCTGTGCAGCCATATTACAGGCAATGATTATGATCCCTGACATCAGACTGATGATCATCAGTAAATTATAGTCTTTATAACGGGCACTTTCATATGCCAGTGTCCCTATTCCGGGATAAGAAAAAACAGTCTCTGCCACATAAGTTCCTCCCATGATATGCGTTACCGAAATCGCCATAATACTCAGATATGATGGCATGATATTTCTCATACAATGTACCAGCATAATACGGGATTTTTTTATTCCTTTTGCTTTTGCCAGCAGCACATAATCTGCACGGATTTCATCCAGCATTTTATTCCGGACCATGTAGCCATAATACCAGAGATGTTCTGTCACGATCACAGTCAAAGGCAGGATCATATGTAAGATTCGGTCGGAAATGTTTTTTTCCTGCCCGACTGCATATGCCCCGGAACTTGGCAGCCATCGCAGCGAAACAGAAAATACAAGAATCAGCACCAGTGCCAGCCAGAATTCCGGGACACAGCTTATGATCGTCCCTGCTTTACAGATGATTTTATCCAGCCATCCGCCTTCTTTCCATGCACATATGACTCCCAGCAGCAATGCACCTGCAAATATAATCAAAAAGCCAGTACCGCCAAGAAGCAGGGTATTACCAAGTCTGCTTTTCAGCACATCCAGTACATCCATCTTATATTTATAAGAACGTCCGAAATTTCCATGAAAGACCTGATTGATCCACCTGCTATACTGTACAGAAATTTTATCATTCAGACCAAGTTTTTCTTCTGCCCACTCTCTTTCTTCAGGACTCATCTTTTCCACTCGTTCTCCGTAGTAAGAAAACAGTGGATCTCCCGGTGCAAGTCTGGAAACATAAAATGTCACAAGAGAGAGCAGTCCTACACTGATCATAAAAATCACCAGTTTTTTTCCATAATACAGCATTCGTTCGCCTCTCATAACACTTCACCTTTCTGTCTTTCTATTCGTGGATCCGGTATTGGGACTGCCGCTAACAGTGCTTTGGTATATTCATGTTCCGGATGGGCGAAAATATCTTTTGTTCTCCCTTCCTCCACCAGTTTCCCGTGATACATAACACCTGTCCTGTCACACAGAAACTCCACCATTGAAAGATCATGAGCAATAAAAAGAAATGAAAAACCCTGTTCTTTCTGTAATTTCCGAAACAGATTTACCATCTGTGCCTGAATGGACACATCAAGCGATGCAATCGGTTCATCTGCCACGATCAGCTCCGGTTTTGTGGAGAGTGCCCGTGCAATCGCTACTCTCTGCCGCTGTCCACCGGATAATTCACAGGGATATTTTTCCATATAACTGCGATCCAGTCCAACAAGCTCTAACTGTTTTTCTATCTCTTTTTTACCTGGCCTGCCCTTTCCTGAATAAATACGCAGCGGTTCTGCTACAATATCCTCGATTTTCATTCTCGGATTCAGACTGGATGCGGAATCCTGAAAAATCATTTGCCGTGTCATCTGCAGCATTTTCCGATTTTTTCGAAACTCTTTGTTTTTACAGATTGGGATCCCTTTGTAAAATATTTCTCCTTCCGAAGGTTTATATATATTCATAATACAGCGTGCCACTGTAGATTTTCCTGATCCAGATTCCCCTACCAGTCCGTAAATTTCCCCTTTTTTTATTTGAAAAGATACATCATCTATCGCTTTTACTGTCATTTTTCTCTTCAGGTGAAACATATGCGAAAGATGCTGCACATCCAGTAAACTGTTATTTTCCATATCTTCGTTCTCCAATCGGAGCCTTTACTTTCGGGGCTCGTTCATCCAGCAGCCAGGTAGCTGCATAGTGTGTGTCCGTAACCTGGAACACAGGGGGTTCTTTTTCATAATCTATCCTCATCGCATACGCATTTCTCTCTGCAAATGCATCACCTTTTGGCGGATGGATCAGGGTTGGAGGCATTCCCGGTAATGTCGAAAGCCATTCTTTCCCCCTGGACAAAATCGGAAGAGACTGCAGCAGCCCCCATGTATACGGATGCCTTGGATCATAAAAAATCTCTTCCGCTGTTCCGATTTCCACAATTTTTCCTGCATACATAACCGCTACACGATCTGCCACCCCTGCTACAACCCCAAGATCATGGCTGATAAAAACGGTTGCCATCCCGAGTTTTTTCTGGATTCTCCGAAAAACATCAAGAATCTGAGCCTGAATCGTCACATCCAGTGCCGTGGTCGGCTCATCCGCAAACAGAATTTTGGGATTGCCTGCAAGTGCGATTGCCATAACTGCCCTCTGGCGCATTCCACCTGAAAATTCATGTGGATACTGCGAAATTCTCACTTCCGGCTCATCAATTTCCACCAGCTGCATCAACTCAAGAACTTTCTCTTTCACCTGTTTTTTTGGCATTTTTTTATTATGGATCCGCACAGCTTCTCCAATCTGTTTCCCGATGGTCATTGTCGGATTGAGGGATGTCATCGGATCCTGAAATATCATGGAAAAAAGGTCTCCCCGCAGCCGTGACATATTTCTTTCCGTATAATCCGTGATATCTATGCCATCCGCCAGGATCTTCCCGGATTTAATTTTTGCCGTCTTCGGAAGCAATTTCATAATGCTTTTACATAATGCACTTTTCCCACATCCGGATTCTCCTACTATAGCCAGGACTTCCCCTTCCTCTACGGTCAGGCTGACATCTCGAACTGCCTCCACTTCACCGGATTTTGTAAAAAAACTTACTGATAAATGCTCTGTCTTCAGTAACTCTCTCATAATGAACCTCTTATAACTGCATAAAGAGACTGTTCCCAGTCTCTTTGCAGCTCTCTTTTATTCTTGTACTATTTCCCAATCCTGAATATTCCAGAAGATACCTACTCCATGATGTCCAAGAACCGTATTTTCAGAGATTCCCTGTATATCTGAATCTGCCACATAATTAGCATCAATATAGCAGATAAATGCATATGGCGGATCCTGCAGCAGCTCTTCCTGGAAAAGATCATAATATTTTGCACGGGTTTCCTGATCTTCATACTGTCTTGCCAGAGTCAGATATTCATCCACTTTCTCATTAGAGTAGGAAGAATAATTTGCACCCTTATCTGTGCCAAAAACTTTATAGGTATGATCGTCTGCATCAAACGGGCTCCCCCAGCCGATCAGACATGCCATCTGTCCGCCCCAGTCAATCTGTGCCGGAATATCTACCGTACAGTTAATGCCTATTTCCTGTAACTGCTGAGCTGCTGCCTGTGCGATATCAATTCGGTCCTGCTCTCCGGACATAACGCTGAGGACGAAACCGATTTCTTCCCCGTTTCTTTCATAAAAGCCATTTTTTCCCATCTTGCATCCTGCATCTTCAAGGATCTTTCTGGCTTTTTCCGGATTATAATCATAATGCTCTGCCTTTTCATTGTTGTATATATTTCTCTGTAACGGACCATAAGCCGGCATTCCCTGTCCAAGAAGTACTGCATCTATAATTGCCTGGCGGTCAATTCCATAACAGATTGCCGGAATAAGATCTTTGTTTTCCTTCCAGTAATCATTTGCGAAATTAAACATAATACCACGATAATCGGAAGTAGTCATATCGTAACAGCTGTATCCATCCATATTTTTGAAATTCTCTGCATTTTTCGGATCCAGCAAAGCCATATCAATCTCACCGGACTGCAGCTGAACTGCCTGTGTATTATCGTCCTCTACAATTTTAAAAATCACCTTATCGATTTTTGGACTGCCAAGATAGTAATCTTCATTTTTTGTCATTACAATAGACTGCCCTGCATCCCAGCTTTCCAGTTTATAAGGGCCTGTACCTACAGGATGCCGGAAAAAGTCTGATTCCTGCATATCTTCCCCTTCCAGAAGATGCTTTGGCAAAATCGCTATCGTCATATATTCCAGAAATGCCACATTTGGTTCTGCCAGTTTAAAGGCAATCGTCTGGTCATCCATTACTTTTATTTCCTGAACATCTTCATAGTTTGGTGCATTTTCTGATCCATTCTCCGGATCCATAATAGCCTCGATGGTAAATTTTACATCATCTGCAGTAAAAGCTTCCCCGTCATGCCATTTGATCCCATCACGGATATGGAACGTATAAGTATAGCTGTCCTCATCATATTCCCATTTTTCTGCAAGACCCGGAATCACCTGGTCATCTGCATCATGAGCAGTCAGACCGCTAAATAACAGCACATTAATCTCACAGTGTTCATCCATCGCCGGATTGATTCTTGTGTAATCACCGGATCCATATACCAGCGTTGATTCTTCGGCTTTTTCTGTATTTTCTGATTCCTTCGTTGTTTCCTCCTGTTTTGCCGTCTCTTCTGCAGTACTTCCTGTTTTAGATGTATCCCCACAGGCTGTCAGAGACATTGCCATGGCCGCTGCAAGCAGCAATGCAATCACTTTCTTTTTCATGTATTTCCCCTTTCCGCTGTTCTGCTTCCTTTTGTTTTGAAAAGAGCCGCCGCTTTTGATTCAAGTCGAACGGACTGCTCTTTTTCGCAGTGCATTTATCATAATCTGTTTCTTTCTTCCCCACAAGCCCCCCGTCTGGTTATCTTTTTCCTTTCTTTTTGTACGATATTTCTGTACTTTTTCCCACTTTTTTCACTTTCGCATCCTCATCCGGGGGATAGACAGGCATCCACCGGACTTTTTCCGGCTTTGTTAACGCTTTGCTGAAATAACAAAACGAGACTCCTTTTGAAGTCTCGCTTTGTTATGCAATATAAACCTTTTGGTTATATCGATATAAATCAGATCCTGCACACAATATGCTGTTCCATCTGATGCGGAAGTGCTATTCCCAGTTCATACGGCCGTATCGGGTAGTCATACGGCAGATTTCTTTTTGGAGCTTTTTGGTCAGCTGCGTCTTTTTCAGACGCCATCTCCAGTTCTCACCAACCGTAGAAGGTTTGTTGATGCGGGCGGAATTGTCCAGTCCCAGCCAGTCCTGCATCGGAATGATGCAGGTGGCAGCCGCACTTCGCAGAACCAGTGCGATCATGCTCTTATAGAGTTGTTCTTCCGGGGTGGCATAGTCGTACAGATAATCACGCACCATAGCACGTTCGGCAGCCGTGATGGTCTGATACCATGACACCAGTGTTTCATTGTCATGCGTTCCGGTGTAGGCCACACTGTTCACGGAATAGTTATGCGGCAGATAATCGCTGGCACTGCCGGTATCACGGGAATCAAAAGCAAATTCCAGTACCTTCATTCCCGGGAATCCACTGTCACGCACCAGCTTACGCACGGTGTCGCTCATATAGCCAAGGTCTTCCGCAATGATTTCCCGTTTGCCCAATGCCTGCTCCACCGCACGGAACAGTTCAATGCCCGGTCCTTTTTCCCAGTGTCCTGATGCAGCTGTTTCACTGCCATAAGGGATTGAAAAATACTCATCAAACCCACGGAAGTGATCGATACGTACCACATCATACAGTTCGAAGCAGTACCACAGGCGAGTGATCCACCACTGATAACCGGTATCGCGGTGCACTTCCCAGCGATAGAGCGGATTACCCCAGAGCTGACCGGTTGCTGAAAATCCATCTGGCGGAACACCTGCCACTGCAGTCGGAATATTCTCCTCATCCAGCTGAAACAGACCAGGATTTGCCCATGCGTCCGCAGAATCCAATGCTACATAGATCGGAATATCTCCAATGATCTGTATTCCTTTGCTGTTTGCATAAGTTTTCAGTTTGCTCCATTGTTCATCAAACTTGAACTGGAGATATTTATAATACTCCACTTCATAATACAGTTCCCGGCGATAGTAATCCATCGCATTCTGCCACCGCAGACGGATATCTTCCGCCCACTCGATCCATGGTCTGCCTTCAAAACGATCCTTCACTGCCATGAACAGTGCAAAATCATCCAGCCACCACTGATTTTTCTCGCAGAATCTCAGAAACGCTTCGTTGTGGCCGATATCACTGCGGGAATATGCCAGCCGCAGCAGACGGTTTCTTTCTATATAAAGACAACTGTAATCAATGTCATCTGCCTTACGTCCAAAATTTGCCTTTTTGCACTCGGCAGTCGTCAGCACACCCTCTTTTACCAGTTCATCCAGACTGATAAAATACGGATTTCCTGCAAAAGCAGAAAAGCTCTGATAAGGACTGTTGCCGTAACTGGTCACACCCAGCGGCAAAATCTGCCAGTATGTTTGCCCGGCTTCTTTGAGCCAGTCCACAAAATCATACGCTTCCTGTGAAAAACAGCCGATACCGTAGGGGGACGGCAGACTGCTGATTGGCAGCAAAATACCTGCACTTCTCTTCATCTTTTTTACCTTCCTTTATAATTCGATCAGAATACCTGCATGGTCAGACACCTGTGGTTCCTGTGTTCCGCGAAATACAACTCGGCTGCTCTTTACCGGAATAACTTTTGAGCACCAGATCTGATCGATACGTTTTTTCTCTGCTGCATCCGGAGTATCTCTCCAGCCGTCAATGGCCTGCACCACCGTATAACCATCATCCTTATGCTGTGCCAGACAGTAGGTATCCTGCCAGCCGTCCCGGGCGATCAGATCATAACCTTCTCCCCGAACCGCTGCTTCACTGTTGAAATCACCCAGCAGAAATGCCATCTGTTTTCCGGATGCTGCATGGGACATCTTTTCCCACTGATCGAGAAAAGGCTCTTCTTCATCCTTCCACCAGCCCATGTGTACCGCATAGTACCAGACATCTCCTGCACAGATACCAAGTGCACGACGCGTTTTCCAGTAATGATAATCGTCTGTCCTGCTCAGCAGCAGATTTTCTGTTGCAGTGATTGGCATACGACTGAAAATTGCCATACCTTCATCATACTTGTCGTAGCCGATTTTTGCCGGAAGCCAGCTCCAGTAATAATGTACGCCCTCTTCCTTTAGCATCTGTGCAACAGCTGCCGCATGGTTGTCCTCTTTCAGCAATATCCCGTTACCGGAACATGGACAATAATCTGCCAGAGGGATGGGCATCGCCGGAGCAGATGCCGTCTGGTTCACTTCCTGCAAAGCGAAAACATCCGGTTGCTCCTTTGCGATAAAATCTACAAAAAATTTTCTTTTCGCCTCATAGTCCGGCTCGACGAGGCTGTGTGTATTCAATGTTAATAATCTCATAATTTTATAAAATGGTGTTGAAATTAAAAGTCCAAAACTATGATGCCTACGGATTGTTCCGTGCGTCGCACTCCCACAATCCTCTCCAGTATTCGCATATCGTGGGATTATCATCCCACTTTTATGTCTACGCTCCGCTTCGGTCGGAGCAAAACGAACATCCACTGGATGTTCTGCTCCATATCTGGGCGGGTCCCAAGGTCTTTCATCCACCTATGAGCAAGCTCATGTGGATTTAGACCTTTTGACCCTGGCATCATAAAATATCGTTAATATCAGATTTCAGAACGTCTGCCTTTGGACCATACACTGCCTGGATGCCATCTCCTTTGATCAGCAGACTCAGTGCACCTTCTGCCTTCCATGCCGGAAGATCGGCGACCTTTGTCGGGTCTTTCACCGTGACACGTAAACGGGTCATACATGCATCTACCAATACAATGTTTTCGCGGCCGCCCAGCAGAGCAATGATACGCTCTGCCTGACTGTTTCCGTTTCCGGCAGAAGCACCTGTATTCTCTGCGGTATTCTCATCGGCATTGTCATCGGTATAGTTGCCCAGACGACCCGGAGTTGCCAGTTTGAACTTACCGATCATAAAATATGCTACAAAGTAACCGATTGCAAAAAATACTATCACACAGATCACAAAGTTGATAATATCGCCGCCCAGACCGGCCTGAAGCGACATCGGAATTCGGGTGATGAATTCCAGATTGCCGAAGGAATGTAAACGCAGGTGTATGATTCCTGCCATTGCAAAAGCACATCCCTGAAGAATCGCATAAACTACGTACAGCGGCATTGCACAGAACATAAACATGAATTCCAGAGGCTCGGTAACACCGGTAAGGAACACAGCCAGTACTGTGGAAATGAACATGGACTTATACTTTGCACGCTTGTCAGCATCGACACGGCGGTACATAGCCAGCGCAATACCCAGCAGCAAACCGGTAGCACCGATCATCTGACCTACCTTGAATCTGGCTGGAGTAACCGTAGTCAGCAGATTATTGTAAGCAGCCATATCGCCTGATTTTTTAAAGTTAATAAGGTCATTTGCCCATGCCAGCCACAGTGGATCCTGACCAAACACCTGGCTGCCTGCGTTGACACCGGTAGCGATGGTGTAAGTACCTCCGAAAGAGGTGTAGTTCATAGGAATCGTCAACATATGGTGCAGACCGAAAGGCAGCAGCAGTCGCTCGAGTGTACCATAGACGAATGGAGCCAGTACCGGAGAAGTTGCAGAGGAATTGGCGATCCAGATACCAAAACTGTTGATACCGGTCTGGACTAAAGGCCAGAACAATGCCAGCACCAGAGAAATAACCACGGAGTAAACAATAACCATCATAGGTACGAAACGTTTTCCGTTAAAGAATGCCAGTGCATCCGGCAGCTTACGGAAGTTATAGTACTTATTGTATGCCACACCGCCCACAAAACCGGCGATGATGCCCACGAATACGCCCATATTCAGAGCCGGGGCACCGAGTACGGAAGTGAAGTAACCATTGACAGCAATCTCCTGTCCGAACAGCGTATGGGTCACAGCACTGGAATCTGCCAGCATGGCACTGGTAACACCAAAAATATTACCGGTGATGACGTTGATAAGAGCAAACGCCAGCACTGCTGCAAATGCACCGCCGGCACGTTCTTTTGCCCAGCCGCCGCCAATGGCAACTGCAAACAGGATGTGCAGGTTATTGATCACAGCCCAGCCAATGTTCTCCATGGTAGTACCGATGGTCATAACAACTGCCATATCTGCACCTGCCATCTGCACCAGCTTACCAAGGCTGATCATCAGACCGGCCGCCGGCATAACAGCGATGACCTGCATCAGTACTTTGCCCAGCTTCTGCAGGAAATCAAAGTTAATCATACCTTTTTTCTTCGCTTTCTTCTCTGCTTTGGTTTTCCCGGTCGGCTGAGCATCTGTTCTGGCTGCACCGGCCGGCTGCTCTTTTGTATTCAGTGTCAGAATCGATGTCTTACCTGCTTCAGCAGTTCCGCTTGCACAATGCAGCTCCATATCTTCTGTGCCGCCTGTCAGAACAACAGACGTAATCGTTTTCAGCCCCCGCTCACGAATAAGGTCAAGATCTACTTTTGCTACAGGCTGACCTTTTCTGACTTTGTCACCCTCTTTAACCAGAATCTCAAAGCCCTCGCCATTAAGACTGACTGTTTCCAGACCCACATGAACCAGAATTTCCAGCCCGCCATCTGCCACAAAGCCAATGGCATGTTTTGTTCCGGCAATCGTTTCCACCGTACCGTTTACAGGACTGCAAAACAACCCGTCAGACGGTTCAATGGCGATGCCTTCACCCAAAACACCGCTTGCAAAGGTTTCATCCGGGACTTTGTTCAACGGAACAATGTTTCCGCTGAAGGGTGCTGTCACAACGGTTGAATGTTTCATTGCTGTCATGATATTCCTCCTTATTTTTTTGCATTGTTTCACGCAAGTATTGCACTGTATTTGCGTAACTTTATGCAACCAGAATAATCCCATTACGCAACTTTTACAAGAGTTTTCTAATCAAAAAACAAACTTTCTACTTTTTCCACAATTATTTATAAGGTTTTTTGTGGAAATTGAATATATGAATCGGTTTGTTGCATGCAATGAGCATGCAAACTGCCCCTTATACCAGCGTTGACATTGCATAAAAATAGCTTTACAATAGACACAATGAAAACCAAGGAGGAACAGACTATGGCAGTTACCATTAAAGATGTCGCAGCAGCAGCCGGTGTTTCACCTTCCACGGTGTCACGCACCTGCAAGGACAGCCCTTCCATCAGCCGGGAAACCAAGGAACGGGTACGCCGCATTATGGCACAGCTGGGCTATGTACCCAATTTTGAGACAGAACCGGTAGAGGCATTTTCCAAGACGATCGGCATTATCCTGCCCTCTTCTCAGCGTGATGTCTATGAAAACGCATTCCATCTGGAGATCATCCGCGGCATCGGGCAGTTCTGCAACCAGCGACGCTATGTGAATACGGTCATCACCGGGCAGGATGATGCAGAAGTGCTGGATGCGATACAGAGCATGGTATCCAATTCCCAGGAAGATGGCTTTATCCTGCTCTATTCTAAAAAAAACTGTCCAGTAGCATCCTATCTGCGAAATGAGGGTCTGCTTCATGTCATTGTCGGCAAAGCAGTGCAATCCGCCAACCAGACCATCTACATTGACAACGACAATGCCCTTGCCGGAGAAGAAGCCACCGATTATCTTTATGAACTGGGACACCGCCGCATTGCTTATTTCGGTGTCAGCAACGCCATGCTGTTTTCTGCGGAACGCAAACGCGGCTACCAGATGTCTTTGCTGAAACATGGGATCACACCGCGTGAAGAAGACTGTGTGGAGATCAACTCTCTGAACGATTCCTATGAGGATGCACTGGAAACGCTCCTCACATCTGCGGACCGTCCTACAGCCGTGCTGATCAGCGATGACATTCTGGCTGTGGTATTGGAACAGTTCTGCGGTAAGCTTGGATTCAGCATCCCGAAAGATCTTTCGATCATTTCGTTCAACAATTCACTGTTTTCCCGCATCACCAGTCCAAGGCTGACAACGATCGATGTCAATCCCTACCAGCTTGGCATGGAAGCCGCCAGCCAGACCATTAACCATATCGAAAACCCGAATCTTCTGGCAACAAAAATCATTGTGCCACACCAGCTGATCCCCCGCGAAAGCTGCTGCCCTCCTCCGAAGATCTGACAGAAACAGACACGACCGTTCCTCTCCATACAGTAAACGGTCGTGTCTGTTTATCTTTTCCGGTAATCCCGTGGTGTTATTCCAAAATGTGCTTTAAATATTCGATTAAAATAGGACAGATTCTCAAACCCGCACCGTGAAGCGATCGTCAGAACCGTTTCATCCGTGGTCTGTAATGCCTCAGCAGCCGTATTCAAACGGTATTCATTCAGAAAAGCGATAAAGCTCTGCCCCGTCATCTGCCGGAACCACCGCATGAAATGGCTGGAGCTGAAAGAACATACTTCTGCTGCATCGGCAACGCAAATCTTTTGGGCATAATGTTCCGAAATCCATTGCAGGACGGTTTTCAGCCGTCTGGTATCCGCCGTTTCCGCCGGAAGCTGCTGTTTTCCATGCAGAATGAGCAGAGCCAGAAAACGCAGCAGTCCGCTCTTGATGACCAGTTCATAGCCTGGAAGTTTGGAGCTGTTGGCATCTTCGATTTCCTTCAGACAGTTCGCCGCCTGAGGATAATACAGATCATCCGGCGTCAGATGTACGTTCAGTGCCAGACGCCCGCTTTGCAGCGGAAGAATATACTTTTCGGCACACAGATCTCCTGCACCACCCAGAAGTTCCGGATCAAAAATAATATTCTCATACTCCATATACTGACCCTCTGTCTGCCTGAGTGCATGGAGCGTACCCGGTGTAAAAATGAAAATATCCCCCATATAAGCCGGATGCGTCACAGCACCTGCCTGAACCAGCCCGGCTCCCCGCTTTACAAAGATCAGCTCCATACTTTCCTGCCAGTGGAGTGCCACCTGCGGGAAATCTCCCGGAATGGTGCAGGGATAAATATTAAACGGAAAACGCACAGCCCCATGCTGTTTTGTTTCCCGCAAGGAAACCTGTTTTTGCATCGCTATACCTCCTGATGATAGGATTGTACCATATTTTGCACTTTTCAGGCAAGATTTTGATTGTTTTATGTGGTATATCTTGAAACACAGACATCAAAACTCGTTTTCCATATCAACGACATCAAAAGGAGGATTTGTTTATGAATTTCACTGAAATATTACAGAATCTCACAAAAAAGCCGCTGGCTGACTGTACAGATCAGGAGCTGTACCTGGCTCTGCTGGAACTCGTACGACAGAAAAGTGCCGACCGTGTACAGAGCGTCACCGGCCGCAAGCTTTACTACATCAGTGCCGAATTTCTTATCGGCAAACTGTTATCCAATAACCTGATCAATCTCGGTCTGTACGAGGAGGCCCGCGAGGCTCTGGCTGCTGCCGGAAAGAATCTCTCAGACATTGAGGAAGTAGAACCGGAACCTTCTCTTGGCAACGGCGGTCTTGGACGTCTGGCTGCCTGCTTTCTGGACTCGCTGGCAACACTGAACCTGCCAGGTGACGGCGTTGGTCTGCGATATCACTTCGGACTTTTCCATCAGTCCTTTGAAAATGATATCCAGAACGAAAAACCAGATCCATGGCTGACTGCACACAGCTGGGCAGAAAAAACCGATATAACCTATCCGGTAGAACTGGCAGGCAAAGAATACACTGCCAGACTGTACAAACTGGCAGTTACCGGCTACGAAGGCCGCACCAACACCCTGAACCTGTTTGACCTCGACACCATCGACGAAAGCATCGTTCATGATGGTATCGCCTTTGACAAAACTGCCATCGACAAAAACCTGACACTGTTTCTCTACCCGGATGATTCGGATGAAGCCGGCCGCCGCCTGCGTGTATATCAGCAATACCTGATGGTTTCTGCCGGTGCACAGCTGATCCTTGCTGAATGTGCTGCCCGTGGCTGCAATTATCATGATCTTGCCGATTATGCTGCCATCCAGATCAATGATACACACCCGAGTATGGTCATTCCGGAACTCATCCGCCTGCTTGGTAAAAAGGGCATTGCGTTTGAAGAAGCTGTTGAAATTGTCACCAGAACCTGTGCTTACACCAACCATACCATTCTGGCAGAAGCACTGGAAAAATGGCCTCGTGCCTATCTGGATGCCGTTGTGCCACAGCTGATGCCTGTTATCGAAAAGCTGGATACACTGGCCCGTACCCGCACTGCAGACGAAAGTCTTGCCATCATCGACCAGGACAGTCTAGTACACATGGCTAACATGGACATCCACTTCACTCACTCAACCAACGGTGTGGCAGCCCTGCATACGGAAATCCTGAAAAATTCAGAACTACACGGCTTTTATGAACTGTACCCGGAGAAATTCAACAACAAGACCAACGGTATTACATTCCGCCGCTGGCTGCTGGAATGTGATCCGCGACTGACTGCCAGACTGGAACAGTACATCGGCTCCGGTTTCCGCAAGGATGCGTCCGAACTGGAAAAACTGTTGACCTTTGCGGACGACGAAACGGTTCTGAATGAACTGACCGCCGTAAAAAAAGCTAACAAAGAAGATCTGGCCGACTGGCTTCTGAAAACTCAGAATGTGAAAGTCAACACCAATGCTGTGTTTGATATCCAGTCCAAGCGTCTGCATGAATACAAACGTCAGCAGCTGAATCTGCTGTACCTCATCCATCAGTATCATGAGATCAAAGCCGGTCATCAGCCTGCCGTTCCACTGGTAAGCATCTTCGGTGCGAAAGCCGCTCCGGCCTACACCATCGCAAAGGACATTATCCATGCCCTGCTGACTCTCTCCAAAGTGATTGCTGCAGATCCGGAAGTATCCAAATGGCTGCAGATCGTATTCATTGAGAACTACAACGTTACCGCTGCCGAAAAACTGATCCCGGCCTGCGATCTGTCCGAACAGATCAGTCTCGCTTCCAAAGAAGCATCCGGTACCGGCAATATGAAATTCATGCTGAACGGTGCACTGACACTGGGTACTATGGACGGTGCCAACGTGGAAATTTGCCAGCAGGTCGGAGAAGAGAACATTTACATCTTCGGCCAGAGCTCCGATCAGGTCATCCATCGCTATGCTGCCAATGATTACGTTGCCTCTCAGTGGTATGAAAACGATGCCAACATCCGCCGTGCCATTGATTTCCTCAACGGTCCGGAAATGCTGGCAGCCGGTCATTCTGAAAGCCTGAACCGTCTGCATCATGAGCTGATCCACAAGGACTGGTTCCAGACCCTGCCGGACTTCAACGCATACGTTGTACGCAAAGGACAGGCTCTCAGTGATTATACCTGCGATCCGATAGGATGGAGACGCAAATGTCTGGTGAACATTGCCAAAGCCGGTCTGTTCTCCTCCGACCGCACCATTGCTGAGTATGACCACGATATCTGGCATCTTGGTAATTCAAGTCGAACGCACGTGAGACTTGGTGCGTGATTCTGGTCAGCGAAAGCTG
>ERZ773188.472-NODE-472-length-49651-cov-3.747439_pt1 | contig 49651 bp, 40 predicted proteins | sample MGYA00581011_ERZ773188 | MGnify/ENA primary metagenome ERZ773188 (study PRJEB29015, sample SAMEA2737798) | human gut metagenome | biome: human gut; feature: human-associated habitat; material: faeces | place: China | collected 2012 ...
GACGGCGTTATCGGCAGAGGCGAATGTGCAGATCCGCAGGAATGCAAGACCATCGCTGATCTGGGCGTAGACATCCTGGCTGCTGGTATCGGTAACATCCACGGTGTATATCCGGCAAACTGGGAAGGTTTGAGTTTTGAAACACTGGCTGCTGTTAAGGAAGCAGTTGGCGATATGCCGCTGGTTCTGCACGGTGGTACTGGTATCCCGGATGATCAGATCACAAAGGCAATCTCTCTGGGCGTTGCAAAGATCAATGTAAACACAGAATGCCAGCTGGTATTCGCAGAAGCTACCAGAAAGTACATCGAAGAAGGCAAGGATCTGAAGGGCAAGGGCTTTGACCCGAGAAAGCTGCTCCTGCCGGGCTACGAAGCAATTCTGGCAAAGGTAGAAGAAAAGATGAACCTGTTTGGTTCTGTTGGCAAGGCGTAAGCATCTGCCACTTTCTGAAATCGGTTTCGGATAACAGAAACAAGAAGTCCGCTCTGGTGCATTTCCGCACTGGGGCGGATTTTTTTTCGCAAATTTTTTGAAAAGTGGGGATATTTTCGGCGGCTTTTGCATATCTTAAAAAGGTTGCAGAAACGAAAGAATCTGTTTGTACGGAAAAAACGGGGATTGGTGGAAAATTTATTGCAATCTGTTGCAGCGGCATGAAATTTGTGTTATAATGAATGCAGGAGGTGTCGAATATCTATGAGTCCTGTCAAGACAAAGACACAAACAATCGCACAACCCACCGAATTGACCGCTGCCCCTGTTGCGACGCTGTTACAGCACAGTCAGGATGGCTTGGATACCTTGAACGAAGCCGACCAGCATTTGCAGACCGCTTACGCAGAGCTGGCACAGGAAACACTGCCGCTGGATGCGGAATCCCGCAGACGGCACGAATCCCTTCGGGAAGAAATCACTGTCCTGAAAAATGCGACTGAGAACTATAAAAAATGTTACAACACCGCTTCTGCAATGACGGATGAACTGCAAACCCGTTTGCATGACACGGAACGCAGCCAGAAAAAAAGTATCGTTCCCAAACCGCCAGCCAATGCAACCATTGATTTTGCAGAACGCAAACAAGACCACTTTGCACAGGGATTGAATTTTTATAAGCTGTTTTTGATTTGCTTTTCCGGCAGCTTTGCCGGCGTTATCGTAGAATTACTTTGGTGTCTGCTGCGGAATGGATATCTGGAAAGCCGGTCGGGCTTGGTCTATGGACCATTCAACCTGCTCTACGGAGCAGGGGCAACCGCCCTGACACTGGCACTTTATCGATTCCGGAATCGAAACAGCTGGATTTCTTTCTTAGGTGGATTTTTGGTTGGCAGTGCGGTAGAGTATGCTTGTTCATGGGGGCAGGAAACGATTTTCGGCTCTTGCTCCTGGGATTACAGCAGTATGCCGTTTAATCTGAACGGTAGAATCTGCTTGCTCTATTCGATTTTCTGGGGAGCACTCGGCGTTCTCTGGATTAAAACGCTCTATCCTTGGATTGCAAAAGGGATTTTGCATATTCCGAACCGGATTGGAAAAATCCTGACATGGCTGCTGTTTGCCTTTATTTTATTCGATGCGGTGATGACAGTCGGAGCAGTGTTCCGCTGGTCGCAGCGAATTGATGGCATTGCCGCCACCAATGGCTTGCAGCTATTTTTTGATGTGCACTTTCCAGATGTCCGAATGGAACGAATTTTTGCCAACATGAAATTCCGGTAATCCCGCTGGTATTCGTGTCCGTCCGTCTTGCGGCAAAATGCGGCAAAAAATAACATATTTTTGCTTGACAGTATTTTGCAGATATGGTATGCTGAAGACGTTGTGTGCCGACTCGCTGAAACGGAAAGGATTTTTGACGCATGAAACATGACCTTTATTACTATGCACTGATTCTCACCATTGCAACATTTCGTTGTATGTTGACAACGGAATCGGAAGCCGCATAATCGACCCATTTTATCCAAATTACTTCACACACAAAGCTGCTGTTCGTGACCCATGCACGGATGGCAGCTGTTTCTTTTTCGATTGACAGCATCGGAAAAGTATGCTATAATCAAAAGAAAGAACTTTTCCGGCTGCGGCTGGAAATACGGGACAGAAAGGGCATACCATCATGAAAAATCAATTGGTCATTGTATTAGACTTTGGCGGACAGTATAATCAGCTGATTGCACGCCGGGTCAGAGAATGTGGTGTTTACTGCGAAGTCATGCGGTATACAACACCGATTGCAGAACTGGCTGCAAGAAATCCAGTCGGCATCATCTTTACCGGTGGGCCGAACAGCGTTTATGACCCAAAATCTCCGCATGTAGACCCTGCTATTTTTGAATTGGGCATTCCGATTCTGGGCATCTGCTACGGCTGCCAGCTGATGGCATATACGTTGGGCGGAACGGTTGCTTCCTCTGAAGAAACCAGAGAATACGGCAAGACACTGACAGAATATCAGACGGAAAGCCTGTTGTTCACCGGTTTGCCGAAAGAAGCAATCTCTTGGATGAGCCATACCGACTATATTCAGAAGTTGCCGGAAGGCTTTTCGATTACGGCACATTCTGCCGGCTGTCCGGTTGCAGCAATGGAATATCCAGAAAAGAAGTTCTATGGCGTACAGTTCCATCCGGAAGTAAATCATACCGTAAATGGTCAGCAGATGCTGCATAATTTCCTGTATCAGGTTTGTGGATGTACGGGTGATTGGACGATGGAAGACTATGCAAAGACTGCCATCGAACAGATTCGGGAAAAGGTTGGCGATGGAAAGGTATTGCTGGCATTGTCTGGCGGTGTTGATAGTTCCGTTGCAGCAGCTTTGCTCTCGAAGGCAGTTGGCGACCAGCTGACTTGTATCTTTGTTGACCATGGATTCTTGCGGAAGAATGAAGGCGATGAAGTCGAAGCAGCGTTTGCAGACTGGGACATCCACTTTGTACGGGTCAATGCAAAGGATGTTTTCATGGAAAAGCTGAATGGTGTATCCGATCCGGAACGGAAGCGGAAAATCATTGGCGAAGAATTTATTCGTGCATTTGAACGGGAAGCAAAGAAAATCGGACAGGTGGACTATTTCGTACAGGGTACGATTTATCCGGATGTCATCGAAAGCGGCAGCGGCGATGCAGCAGTAATCAAATCGCATCACAATGTTGGCGGCTTGCCGGATTATGTAGATTTCAAGGAAATCATTGAACCGCTGCGGTTGTTGTTCAAGGACGAAGTACGGCGGCTGGGTATCGCACTGGGCTTGTCGGAAACTTTGGTATGGCGGCAGCCATTCCCGGGGCCGGGTCTTGCGATTCGGATTATCGGCGAAATTACCGATGAAAAGCTGGAAATTTTGCAGGATGCAGACTATATTTTCCGGGAAGAAATTGCAAAGGCTGGCTTAGACCGGAGCATCCACCAGTATTTTGCGGTTCTGACCAATATGCGTTCTGTTGGCGTTATGGGGGACGGCAGAACCTATGATTATACATTGGCACTGCGTGGCGTTACGACTACAGACTTTATGACAGCTGATTTTGCACGGATTCCATATGAAGTACTGGAAACGGTTTCTGCAAGAATTGTCAATGAATGCAAGTGCATCAATCGGGTTGTGTATGATGTCACCACAAAGCCACCGGCAACGATTGAGTGGGAATAATTTACGAATTAACGTTGTTTAAAATTTAGAAATCATTTTTAAAAGAGGAATTTTTATGAAAGAGATGAATGAAAAGGAACTGCCAAAGCTCCGGAGGGGTGGACTGTTTGTAGTTGCTTTGGTGCTGCTGATTTTTGTTTTACTGGATGCATTTAGAATTTTGTCGATGGGTGCGTATCAGGGCAGCCTTGCACTCATTGGTGTTGCAGGATTGTTATTTCTTGCGACGAAAGTCATTCGCCGGAGAAAAGAAAGTAGAACCTTGCGATTCTTTGGAAGAATGGTGATTATTTCCACCATTTTGGAATTGACGCTGTTTCAGCTTCCATCGTATAGTTTGCTGTCCGGTGGATATGAACAGAAAACATTTCTTCCGACCAGTGCCTCTATTTCCGGTGGGGAAAGTACCATTGATGAAACCAGCGGAGCGGTGACTGTCACCGGCAAAGACCAAGTCATCATGGAATTTCAGCAACTGGACATGCCAGTGGGCACGATTCAGGTAGATGTTGACTATGGCGAAAAAACAAAGCGTGCACAGTTGAAAATTGATATGGCAGATGAAACACATGTGGATTACCGATATGACATTGCATCCAATGTCGTTGTAAAGGACAATGACAACTCGAACTATACAGCGTGTCGGTTTTCTGGAGATGTTTCGCAATTGCGGTTGAAGGTTTCTTGTTTCAATGACAATGATTCTGTTACGATTCAGGCAATTCATTTCAACAAGAAGATTCCGTTTGATATTTCCGCCGTACGGTTTGGATTTTTGACATTGGTGACCACATTCTGTTATGGAATCGTGGTTTCCAGCTTCCTGAAAAAGCCGTTTCGGGAAACTCGAAAGAGTACCACTGCCAGTGTACTTGCACTGACTGGGGCAGCAGTGTTGCTGGCAACTTCAATTATTATGATAAAGCTGCCAGAGGATGGCTTTGCTTCTCGCTGGAAGTTGGAAGCAGGGAATCAGATTACACAGGAATTGGTCGATGCATTTGAAAACAAGCAGGTAAACTTGTTAAAAGAACCGACAGAACAACTCATCAATATGGAAAATCCATATGACTGGAGTGCCCGCAATCAGGAGGGTGTTAGTGCAGAATGGGATCATGTTTATTATGATGGAAAGTATTATTCCTATTATGGAATTGCTCCGGTTCTGACATTCTTCCTCCCATATCACAAGTTGACAGGGCATTATTTTGCCTGCGATATGGCGGTATGGATTTTCTCTTGTATCGGACTGGTCTTTTTGGGGCTGACATACTTGGCAATTGCAAAACGCTGGTTTCGAGATGTACCAGCTGGCTGTGTCATCGGTGGATTTGTAATCCTGTTGACTGTCTGCGGCATATGGTATAGCGTTGGCAGAACGATTTTCTATGAAATTGCCATGTCCTGCGGCTTTATGTATCTGAATGCAGGGGCATATTTCTTGATTTCTTCGAATATGCTTACAGATGGAAAAACATCTTTTGTTCGCACGGCACTTTGTTCGCTGTTCTTAGGATTTGCAGTATTATCTCGTCCGACACTTGCTGTGTATGCAATTTGTGCAGCAGTGTTCTTGTTGATGTCGATAAAGTCTTCTTCTTCCACTATCAAGGGACGGATTTTGTTCATTCTCTGTGCAGCTGTTCCGATTTGTGTACTGGGTGGATTCCAGATGTGGTATAATGCTGCACGGTTTGGTTCGCCGTTTGATTTTGGTATCAAGTATTCTCTCACGATAAACGACTTCGTACATTCTCAGTTCCATCTTGTTTTTGTACTGATTGTATTGTTTAATTTCCTGTTTGCAGTGCCGGGCTTCTCCACAGATTTCCCGTACATCAAGACACCATTCAGTTCCTTCCATGCAAACGGCTATTATTTTGCCGATGCTGGAAACACTTCGGGTATCTTTTTCTTAGCACTGCCGGTTTTCGGTTATCTGCTGAGCGGACGAGCACTTCGCCGCCTGCCTGACCGGAAATCTAGATTGCGATATGGAACACTGGTTGGATTGCCGTGTGTAATTATGCCACTGATTATCATCTGCTCAATTTGGGAAAGCGGCTATGCAATTCGTTACACAGCAGACTTTTCTTGGGAGATTATCATTGGTGCATTGGCGGTGCTCTTCTGGCTTTATAGAATGAGTACCAACGAAACAAAAAAGACATGGTTCCGTGGCTTTTTGGCGTGTTCGGTCATGCTGGCACTGGTAATCAATATTGTACAAATTATACCATTTGCTTTTTCTGAAAATGATTATCCTGAAGTTTGCAGAGCCATGCAGGATGTCATTGCATTCTGGGATTGAGGTGTATTGTGATGCAGAAATTATATTTAGTAATCCCCTGCTATAATGAAGAGGAAGTATTGCCGGAAACATCGAAGCAGCTCCGTGCGAAAATGGAAACACTCATGGCAGCAGGAAAAATCAGCAAAGAGAGCCGGATTGTCTTTGTCAACGATGGTTCAAAAGACCGGACGTGGGAAATTATCGAATCCCTACACAAGGAAAATCCGCTGTTTCAAGGAATTAAGCTTTCCCGAAACAAGGGACATCAAAACGCACTGCTTGCAGGGCTGATGACGGTGAAAGAACATTGCGACATGGCGATTTCTATGGATGCAGACTTACAGGATGACATTGATGCGATTGATGGCATGCTGGAAAAATACGCCGAAGGCTGCGACATTGTTTATGGAGTTAGAAACGCCAGAGATACAGATACTGCATTCAAACGCAAAACCGCAGAGGGATATTATAAAGTAATGGGGCTATTGGGGGCAGATATTGTATACAACCATGCAGACTATCGACTCATGAGCAAACGGGCGTTGGATGGCTTGGAGCAATTCAAAGAAGTCAATCTGTTCTTGCGTGGCGTTGTGCCGATGATTGGCTATAAAAGCGACAAGGTTTATTATGCAAGAAAAGAACGCTTTGCCGGAGAATCCAAGTATCCTTTGAAGAAGATGCTGGCGTTTGCATGGGAAGGGTTGACCTCGCTTTCTGTGAAGCCGATTCGGATGATTATGACATTGGGCAGTGTAATTTTTCTAGTTAGCATTGCCATGTTGATTTATTCGCTGGTACGGCATGCGATGGGGGCAACGATGGTCGGCTGGACGTCTACCGTGGTATCTATCTGGGCAATCGGTGGTTTGCAGCTGTTGGCAATCGGCATCATTGGGGAATACATTGGTAAGGTCTATCTGGAAACCAAACAAAGACCAAAGTTCATCGTTGAGGAATACCTCAAGGATGAGGATGCAGAAAAGAAAAATTAAGTGGAATTTCTACGGATTTCCATACATAACAATGAAAAAGAGCGGTTGAATTGTCGTTTCAACTGCTCTTTTCTTTGATGTAACGTAAAAATAGCAGAAATTGCACGCAACACGTTCTTTACAATTGTATGAAATTATGTTATACTATGCGTAGAGCGAATGGCGAAGCCTGAAACAGACGGAAAGGAGGGAGCACAATGGTATTTTGGATTTGGGGAAGTTTGTTTGTTCTGACTGTGATTGCAGAAATTGCCTCCCAGCAGTTGATCTCCATCTGGTTTGCAGCTGGTTCGCTGGTTGCCTTACTTGCAGCACTTTGCGGTGCACCTATTTGGTTGCAAGCATTGCTGTTTATTGCAGCATCTGCCCTGCTGCTGATTCTGACACGTCCGCTGGTGCGGAAATTCACCAATTTCGCTTCCCGAGATACCAATTTGCGGTTGGACTTGGGAAAATTCGGAACAGTTGTGCAAACCGTAGATGCGGAAAAAGGAACAGGCAGAGTGCGGGTCGATGACATTGACTGGATTGCTGTTTCTCAGCCGAATTTAGTGATTCCGAAAGGTACGACCGTACAGGTACAGGCAATTGATGGAACAAAATTGTTTGTAACACCTGTACCGCAAACGACAGAACCTGTAGTGGAATCTGCAAATGCAACAAGTAGTTCAGAACACACATCTTAACACACGACAGAAAGGAATTTCATTATGCCGTTAATTGTCCTCTTTTTATTAGTTGTCTTTATTTTGATTGTCCTCTTTACTCGAATCAAGATTGTTCCGCAGTCGAACATCTATGTTGTAGAACGGCTGGGAAAATTTTATGCCGCATGGGAAACCGGTGTACACTTCCTGTGTCCATTTTTAGACCGGGTTGCAAAGCGAGTTTCCATTAAGGAACAGGTTGTAGACTTTAAGCCGCAGCCAGTTATTACGAAAGATAATGTTACCATGCAGATTGATACCGTTGTTTTCTTCCAGATTACCAATCCGGTACAGTTTGCCTATGGTGTAGAACGTCCGTTGGCAGCAATTGAAAACCTGACCGCAACCACGCTTCGTAACATCATCGGCGAACTGGAATTTGACGCAACGCTGAACTCCCGTGACCTGATTAACACAAAGATTACCGAAACCATCGACCATGCAACTGACCGTTGGGGTATCAAAGTCATTCGTGTGGAACTGAAGAACATTGACCCACCAGTGGACATCAAGAATGCCATGGAAAAACAGATGAAGGCAGAACGGGAAAAGCGAGAAAAAATTCTCCGTGCAGAAGGCGAAAAGGAATATCAAATCAAGGTTGCACAGGGTGAACAGGAAGCAAAGGTACTCCGTGCAGAAGCGGACAAAAAAGCAGCCATCCTGCATGCAGAAGCAGAAAAGGAAGCAACCATCCTGCGAGGCGAAGCCATCAAGGAACAGAAAATCCGGATTGCAGACGGTGAAGCACGTTCGATTGAAGTGGTTCAGCAGGCATTGGCAGACAGCTTGGTGCAGTTGAACAAGGCAAATCCGAATGCCGCTGTTTTACAGCTGAAAGCACTGGAAGCATTCCAGAAGGCAGCAGATGGCAAGGCAACCAAGATTATCATTCCGAGCGAAATTCAGGGCTTGGCTGGTTTGGCAGCTGGCTTAAAGGGAATTGTAGAATCTGACCGGCCGACAGAATCCAGTGAAACTGTGTCACAGGTTGCAAAAAATGGGACGACAATTTCACAGGATGCTCCATAAAGACTAGTTGAAAGAAATTAAATTCCCTAGGAAGCTTTTCTAAGATTTCTAAAGGATTGTACTTTTTCGACAAGAAGAGGCGGCTTTAAGCCGCCTTTTTTTGTTGAAAAAAGTGAAATTTCCAAAAGAAAGAAAAGTTGTAAATGGATACTTGCAAACAAATTTTATTTGTTGTATAATAAAAAAGTAATCATTTCAATTTTTTTGAGGGATGCACTGCCTCATTTTTCCAAATCTTTTTTATTTCTTTTCATTTGTTGTTTTCGTAGAAAAATGCAGTGGCACAGTGCGGATTATCCATAGATTTCACAAAAATCATCAAACCACAAAGAAAGAAAAACCAATCTGTGGAATGAAATTTCAGAACAAACGAGGCAATGTAAAAAATGGTATTTTCAAGTTTATTTTTTCTCTATCTCTTTTTGCCCCTGTCGTTGATTGCGTACTATGTGGCAAAACCCCGTTACCGCAACGCTGTATTGATTGTGTGTTCGCTTGTCTTTTATGCATGGGGCGAACCCATTTTCATCTGGCTGTTGCTGATGAGTACGCTGCTCAATTATCTGTTCGGCAGACTGATTTCTGCTGACCCTGAGAGTCGCACGGCAAAAGTTTCGCTTGTCCTGTCCTTGGTATTCCACCTTGGCATGTTGATTCTGTTTAAATATACCGGATTTTTCATAGAGAATCTGAACAACTGGTTTTCACTTTCGATTCCTGTTCCGAATTTCCCGTTGCCGATTGGCATCAGTTTCTATACATTCCGTGCAGTTTCGTACATCGTGGATTGCTATTGGGGAAAAGTCGAAGCAGAGCAGAAGTTCTCTCGTTTCCTGCTGTATATGACCTTTTTCCCTGTCATTATGCAAGGTCCGATTGCCCGTTATGAAACGATGCAAAATCAACTGGCAGTTCGCCGCTGCAATCCGTCTGACCTGTATGAAGGCATGATGCGGGTGATTATCGGTCTGGGCAAAAAGGTGATTATTGCTGATAATCTGGGAAATATCGTTGACCAGTTCCTTGCAAATGGCAACATCGAACAGCAGACCACGCTAGGGGCTTGGTATGGTGTTATCGTCTATGCAATGCAGATTTACTTCGACTTCTCCGGTTATTCCGATATGGCAATCGGAATTGCCCGTATGATGGGCTTTCAGCTGGAAGAAAACTTCCGGCATCCGTTCTTGTGTAAGGACATTACAGAATTCTGGCAGCGTTGGCATATTTCTCTGGGAACATTTTTCCGAGATTATGTGCTGTACATTCCGATTTTCGGTAAGCGGAGAAAATACGGCGGACTGTTCTTAGTCTGGTTCTGTACCGGACTTTGGCACGGTGCAAGCTGGAACTTCATTCTCTGGGGCTTGTACTATGGCTTATTTATTCTGATTGAATTGCTGATTGGCAAGAAGCGGATGAAAAAAATTCCGCTGGTCATCCGGCATATCTATAATAAAATTGTCATCGTGGTGGGCTTCGGCATTTTCTATTTTGAGGACTTCGGTCAGCTGGGAGCTTGCCTGAAGTGTATGTTTGGATTTGGCGGACATGGCTTGACAGATGCTGTCCTGCAAACTTCCATCATGACAAATGTCTTTTTGTTAGTGATTGCATTGATTGGCTGCTTCCCGATTTTGGAACTGCCGAAACGTGCCATGCAGAAAAGTCCGGGGGCATATTTGACCCTTTCCGTTTGCGGAACAATCTTAGCAGCTGTTATTCTGATTGTATCCAGCATTCTGCTGGTTAATGCAACCAATCGTCCATTCTTGTATCTGCGTTTTTAAGGAGGCATTGTCATGAGAAAAAAGAATTCGAATTCTTCCGTTCCAAGTGGTATGCATTCCCTTGCACAACGCAGCCAGCAGGAACGCCGTCAAAAAATGGAGCAGCAGCGTGTAAGAACTGCTCCGCAAGAACCGATGCGAGTTCCACCGCAGCAGCCAGCACATTTTGGACGGCAGCCGATGCAGCAAGTACCGCCGCCGCCCGTTCAGAAACCAGAAAAAGCACTCTCACAGGAGGCGTTGCAGGAATTACAGCAGCAGGCAACCCAACAGCCGGAGGAATCCGCTGTTTATAATCGGTTTTTTGCGGATATTTCCGTAGAAGAACCGCAGACTCCGAAAAAATCTGCTCTGCAAAAGGCAGCAACAGCCGTTCCGCCGACCAATTCGGCAGAACCGGAAAAACCAGCTCCAAAAATGCCACCCGTACGGGATGCAAGAGCAATGCCGCAGATGCCTGCATCAGCAAAACCAGCAGCAGAACCACAACAGGCAGAGCCAGTACAGCCAACACCAGAACCGCTGAAGCCAGTAGAACCGCAGGCAACAGCAGAATCTGCTACCGTTTCACCGAAATTGTTGCAGCAGGTTGCAGCGATGGTGCAGCAGGATGCCACTGGAAAGGCAACCTTAACGCCGGAATTGCTCCAGAAAATTGTAGCAATGGCACAGCAGCAGACCACTGCAAATCCAGTGGTTTCCGCTGTATCGGAATCTCCGGCAGAGCCACAGGCAGTTCCAACACCAGAACCTGTTGCAGAACCAGCACCACCACAGAAAAAATCTCGTCCGGCTCGTCCGCAGCGGAGAGCACCGCAAATGCCAGTGCAGACAGCTGTTCCAGAGCCAGTACAACAGCCGATTTCTGAACCAGAACCGCAGCCAGAACCAGAGCCAACGATTGCATCACCGTTTATTACAACGGCAATGCTCCGGCAGATGAAAGCGGAGGGAAAAACGCTGGACGATTTACAGCCAGCAGACACAAAAACGGAAAAGTCAACGCCGGTTCGGCGGTATCAGGGAAAGCCAGCAGCGGAAACAACTGCTACACCGCAGACAGAACCAGTAAGACCGTCATTCCGTCCGGTAAAACCGCAGGATATTTCGATTGATACCGCTGCACCAGAGCCTATTCCAGAATGGTTCTCAGAAGAAGAACCACCGCAGGTTGCAGAGCAGCGTACCAAATATTTGAAGAATCGGCAGCCACGGGAATCCGTTGCAGAACTGACCGGAGCAGCAGAAAAAAAGCCTCGGGCAATTTCAAACGGAAAGCAGCCCAGCAAGGCAGCCCGTTTCTTCCGAGAACTGTTTCTGGAAGATGCACCAGTTGACCCAGAACGGCAAAAACCAGTTCTGCCACTGACGAGAAACACCGCACCACAACAGTCAGAGGCAGTTGTTCCGCCACAGCCAATTGCAGCCCCACTGCAGCAGTCAACAGCAGAACCCGTTGCACCACCCATGCCGGAAACGGCTGCACCTGTACCGGAACAGCCTGTGATGCCCCCTGTGCAGGAAGCACCTGCATCGTCAAGACCAACAAAGCGTCCGGTTATTTCCCATGCACGGGAAGAAGAACCTGAGCCAGAACCACAGCTGGAATCGGCTGCTTTTTATAACCGTTTGTTCAATGATTTTCCGGAACAGCCAGAACAGCCAGTTCCGCCAACGGAAGAAGAAATGGTACAGCAGCAGCACAAAAAAGATGTGATTGAATCGGTAAAGGGTGCAGTTTCAGAGGCAGAACAGCCGGGTAATCCACCGCATAAAAAGCGTTTGACAAAACGGGAATATATGCAGCGAAAGGCACAGCGGTTTTCCAAAACCATCGGTGTAAGCCTGCTGAGCGGTGTTGTTGTCGTGCTGGCAGTTGTTTTATTATTAGCACCACGTTCCACGATTTCTTATGAAGAAAATCGAGTTTTAGCAGAAAAGCCAAAGTTCTCGCTGACATCGCTGTTAGATGGCTCTTATACTTCCGGCTGGTCGGAATATTATAACGACACCGTTCCGTTCCGCAGCAAGTTGAAAAAGACGATTTCCGCAATGATGCAGTGGACAGGTGTTCAGAGCGAAGAAGATACCGTATTTTTTGGCAATGTTTCGCAAGTAAAGAAGAAAACCACAACACCTGTTACAACAACAGAATCCGTAGAAACGACTGTTGCAGTCGCTGCTGCTGGTAACGATGAAACCAATACAGAGCCAGCAGTTACCACAACAGTTGTAACGACAACGGAAGATCCGAATGATGAACCAGCTGCGGAAATCGGCGAGGGCATTATTCTTGATCACAAGCGTGCAGTCTGCGTTTATGGCGGTAGCTTCTCTGTAGGGCAGGACTATGCCGAAACATTAAATGCGTATCAGCAAGACCTTGGCTCAGATGTACAGGTTTATTCCTTGGTTGCACCAACTGCCGTTTCCTATTACCTGCCGGAAGAATATGCAAATTATACGGCAAGCGAAACGGAAAACATTGACAACATCAACAGCTATCTGAACAGCGTAAAGCCAGTGGATGCATACAACGCTTTGAAGCCGCATACCGCAGAGGCAATTTATGCCCGTACTGACCACCACTGGTTACCATTGGGGGCATATTATGCCGCTGAAGCGTTTGCAAAAGTTGCAGATGTACCGTTTGCATCGCTGTCAGATTATGATACGGCAACGAAAAAGGATTATGTCGGCTCGATGTATACTTACACAGAAAGTGCCGTTTTGCTGGACAATCCGGAAGAGTTTACGTATTACATCCCGAAAAACAAATACAAGACCACCTATTACAGCACCAGCTTCACCGACCCAACCGAAGGTGATTTGCTGATGAATCTGGATGGTTATGATAACAGTATGTATTACTTGGTTTTCATGGGCGGTGACGACAAAATCACACACGTGGAAACCGACTGCAAGAATGGCAGAACACTCGTCATTTTCAAGGACAGCTATGGCAATGCGTTAGTACCGTGCTTAACGTCGTCTTTTGAAAATATTTACGTCTGCGATATGCGATATTTTGAATTGAATGCCATTGATTTCTGCAAGCAGGTCGGCTGTACAGATTTGCTGTTTGCAATGAATACGTTCAGTGCAACTGGTGGAAATGAAAGCTACTTAGAGAGCAATCGTGTACAGTAATCGTTCGGAATAGATTGGAAAAAGAAACCGAACAGCGGCAGGGTGGGATTTCCTGCCTTGCCGCTGTTCCATTTTTTGTCATGGAAAAGGAGAATGCGGATATGATTTGCAAAGAATGCGGTATGAAGCTGACATCGGAACAAACAACCTGTCCCAACTGCGGAGCTTTGCAGCAGCAGGCAGTTCCTAAAAAGAGAAAAAAGTCCGATACTGCATCCCAGCAGAATCAGCCGCAATCGGATGAAGTACAGATGCAGTGGCAGGATCGATTGATTTTAGGGGCAGCTGTGCTGGCAACGCTGGCAGCCGTTGCATGGTTGCTTTTCATGCTGATGAAACCAGCAGACGGAAACGACCAAAAAGCAGAAACAGCAGCTGCTGAAACAATGCCCAGCACGACAGCGGTTACCACCATGGAAACCACTACGACCACAGTCACCACCTATGTGACCATTGTCACAACGATGGATGATGGTGCAGAACCAATTGAAGTTGTATCCGGCATTTTGTGGGATCATAAGCGTGCCATCAACCTGTTTAATGGGTACGCTGAACAAACCGAAGCGTATGCAGAAATTTTAAACCAGTATCAAAAAGATTTGGGGGACGATGTGCAGTGCTACTCGATTTTAGCCCCAACCAATGCTTCTTTCTATACACCAGCAGCCTTTCAGGATTCCACACTTTCCAGTGAAAAGGATTGCATGGATGCAGCAGAAAAGGTTTTTCAAGGTGTCATTCCGATCGATGCCTATGGCGTTTTAAAAGAACACACTGCTGAGCCGATCTATGCGAGAACCGACCACCATTGGTTTCAGCTGGGGGCTTACTATGTGGCAAGAGCGTTTGCAGAGCAGGCAGATGTTCCGTTTGCTGACCTGACAACTTACAAGAAATATGTAGAAGATGATTTTGTTGGCTCAATGGCATATTATACGAATGACTATCCAGATTTGGTGAATTCGCCGGAAGAGTTTGTATATTATGTGCCGACCAACGACATTCAGACCACTTATTATGACCGAGATTATGCAAATGGCTACGAGTCAGATTTGATTCTTGACCCAGCTGCATGGGACAATTCCAGTTATTATATGGTCTTTATGTGTGGCGATGATAAGATTGTCCACATTCAGACGGATTGCGACAATGACCGCCGATTGGTGATTTTTAAGGACAGCTACGGCAATGCATTAGTGCCATGTCTGACCAGTTCCTTTTCTGAAATTTATGTGTGTGATATGCGGTATTTCAATTTGAATGCCATTGACTTTATTCAAGAAGAGGCAAAAGCAACCGATGTCCTGTTTTGTATGAATCTGTTCAGTGCGAATGGACCAAACGGACAGGATCTGGAAGTTGTCCGCACACAAAATGCTGCATATGACACAAGCAGTTGGGAAGATGTAGATACAGAATTTTAAATGCAAGAAAAGAAAAAGGAGATTTGCAAATCATGAAAGAATTACAAGTACCATTTGATAGTGCGTGGATTCTGAAAAACCGCAGAAAGATTAAAAAGGCTCTGCTGGCAGACGGCACGCCTCGCATGGAAAAAAAGATTGCAGTTCTGGGCGGTTCTACCACAAATGATATTGTTTCCATGTTGGAACTGTTCCTGCTGGACAATGGGATTCAGCCGTCTTTCTATCAGTCGGAATATGCCCGCTACTGGCAGGATGCTATGTTTGAAAATCCAGAGCTGGAAGCTTTTCAGCCAGACTTGATTTTCATTCACACCACCAGCCGCAACATCACAGAATTTCCGGAGGATGTGTATTGTCCGGCGGAAACCGTAGAGGCAGCCTTGGAGCGGCAGTACACGCACTTTACGCAGATGTGGGATCGTCTGGCAGAAGTATATCATTGCCCAATTATTCAGAACAACTTTGAACTGCCCGCTTATCGGTTGTTGGGCAATCGGGATGCTTCGGACATTCACGGCAGAATCAACTTCATCACTCGATTGAACTGCAAATTCTATGATTATGCGAATACGCATACCTCGTTCTATATTCACGATATTCAGTATTTGTCCGCTTGCTATGGCTTGGATGCATGGGCAGAACCGTCTTATTGGTATCTGTATAAATATGCTCTGAGCGTGCCAGCTATTCCAGATTTTGCATACAACCTGACTCGAATTATTCGTTCCATTTACGGTAAGAACAAGAAAGTTCTGGCGTTGGATTTGGACAACACGCTCTGGGGCGGTGTCATTGGTGATGATGGACAAGAAGGCATTGAAATCGGACACGAAACCTCCATGGGACAGGCATATGAAGAGTTACAGGGCTACTTGAAACAGCAGAAGAAAATAGGCGTTCTGCTGACAGTCTGCTCAAAGAATGAGCTGGAAAATGCTCTGCTGGGCTTGAATCATCCGAGTGGTGTTCTGAAACCAGATGACTTTGTCACCATCAAGGCAAACTGGGAGCCAAAAGACCGCAATTTGGTAGAAACTGCTGCGGAATTGAATCTGCTGCCGGAGAGCATTGTATTTGTAGACGACAATCCGGCAGAACGGGCGATTGTTTCCGGACAGATTCCGGGTGTTGCTGTTCCAGAATTTGACTGCGTGGAAGATTGTCTGCGGCAGTTAGACCGTGCCGGATACTTTGAAGTTACCAGCCTGTCGAGTGATGATGCAAAGCGGAATGCCATGTATCAGGCAAATGCACAGCGGGCACAGATGCAGAAAACCTTTGCAGACTATACCGACTATCTGAACAGTTTGGAGATGCAAGGCACGATTCGGGACTTTGAACCGATTTACTTGCAGCGAATTGTACAGCTGACCAATAAGAGCAATCAGTTCAATCTGACGACGAAACGCTATACACAAAGTGAAATGGAAACCGTTGCAGCGTCTGACCGCTATATTCGGCTGTATGGGCGACTGGAGGATAAATTCGGCGATAACGGGATTGTTTCCGTTGTCATCGGCGAAAAAGTGGACGATGCATTACATATGGACTTGTGGCTGATGAGCTGTCGGGTTTTGAAACGGGATATGGAATTTGCAATGCTGGATGAACTGGTACGGCAGTGTCGGGAGCAGGACGTTCAGAAAATTGTTGGCTATTATTATAAGACTGCCAAGAATGCAATGGTAAAGGATTTGTACGGCACATTTGGTTTCATCAAGACGAAGGACATGGAAAATGGTGACAGCGTCTGGGAATTGAATGTTGCAGATTATACAAATAAAAATCATGTAATTACAGTAAATCAGAAGGAGTGTGCAGAACAATGACACATGCAGAGGTAATGGAACGGTTGACAGGGGTATTTCGGGATGTATTTGACGATGACAGCATTGTGATTACAGACCAGACTACCGCAAATGATATTGAGGAATGGGATAGCCTCGAACACATCAACTTGATTGATGCTGTAGAGCAGGAATTTCACATGCAGTTCCAGATGAAGGAAGTTTCTGGTATGAAGAATGTGGGAGAAATGGCAGACATCGTTGCCAATCGGGCAACCGAAAAGCCGAAGAAGCGGGGACTGTTCCGCCGATAAATCGGAAAATAACGTGATACGCTGAGAAAATCGCCGCTGTTTTTGCTGGCAGTTTGGGGAAATAAAATCCTCATCTGTCGGAAACAGCGGTTTTTTTCTTGACAGTTCCTGTAATTTCATGGTATCATGATAACACGAAATCTCATGAAATAGGAGTGTTATTATGCTGTTGCAATTAACAGATGTCAATAAAATTTACAATGGAGCACCGCTGCTCAAACATATTTCTCTCACGATTGAAGACCGTGACCGGATCGGTTTGATTGGTGTGAATGGCTGCGGAAAATCGACCTTGTTAAAGTTGATTACCGAACGGATTCTGCCCGACCACATTCAGGAAGGGGACGGCGAAATCATCAAGAGCAGTCATACCAGTATCGGCTATCTGGAGCAGATGGGCGGTCTGGAGAAAGAACAGACGGTTTGGCACGAGATGCACAATGTCTTTCAGCCGTTGCTGGATGCACAGGCACGCATGCGAGAGCTGGAACAGGAATTGGCAAACAATTCCGAAGCAGCAGCGGAAGAATATCACCGCTTGCAGACTTATTTTGAAAGCAATGATGGCTATCAGATTGATGTGAAAATCAAAATGGTGCTGAACGGCATGGGCTTCGGTGCAGAAACCTATGAGCGGAAAATTTCCAGTTTCAGCGGTGGGGAAAAGACTCGACTGGCAATTGCAAAATTGTTGTTAGAAGAACCAATGCTGTTGATTCTGGACGAACCGACCAACCATCTGGATTTTCAAACTGTCATGTGGCTGGAAGATTACTTGAAAGATTATAAGGGTGCTTTGCTGCTGGTATCTCATGACCGTTATTTCTTGAATCGGCTTTGTACTTCGATTTGTGAGATTGAACACGGTGTGCTGACTCGCTATAAGGGCGACTATTCTGCTTATACCGTGCAGAAAGAAGCCGCTGTGATTCGGCAAACAAAAGAGTATGAATTGCAGCAAAAAGAAATTGCCAAGCTGGAAGATTATATTGCTCGCAATCAGACCAGAGCCTCTACGGCAAAGAGTGCCCAGAGCCGCATGAAACAGCTGGAAAAGATGGAACGGATTGAAAAGCCGATTACCTACCAGAAGTCAGCACGGGTACAATTTACCTATGACATCGAACCGCCGCAGCAGGTCTTGCAAGTGCAGGATATTGCCATTGCAGTCGGCAGCGGAGCAGAACGAAAAGTGTTGGCAGAGCCCGTTTCCTTTGAAGTGCGGCGAGGGGAAAAATGGGGCATTATTGGGGAAAACGGTGTTGGAAAGTCAACCCTGTTGAAAATCTTACAGGGGCAGCTGCCGCATGTTGGAAAGATTCGCTGGGCAGCCCAGACGAAGATTTCCTATTTTGAGCAGGAAAGCACCAACCTGCACCCAGCGAAAACCGTAATGCAGGAGATTCACGACCGTGTTCCAACTTGGCTGGACTATGATGTTCGGAGTCTGTTGGGCAAGGTGCGGATTACAGGCGAAGAAGTTTACAAGCAAGTGGGTGTACTCAGCGGTGGCGAACGGGCAAAGGTTTGTTTTGCCGTCATGATGCTGGAGCATGGCAATATTTTGATTTTGGACGAACCGACGAACCATCTGGATATTTCTATGAAAGAAGTCATCGAAGATGCCATGAAAACCTTTACCGGAACGATTCTGTTTGTATCCCATGACCGGTATCTGTTGGATCAGGTTGCAGACCATATTTTAGAAATCAAACCAACGGGTGTAAAGACGTATATCGGCGGATTCCAAAGCTGGTTGGATGCAACGAAAAAAGAAGCAGCTGCTGCAAATGCGGCGGCTCAGGCAGTTGAAACGGAAAAGAAAAAAGAGGACAAGCAGCAGACGTATCGTTCTAAGGAACAACGTGCAAAGGCTGCCCAGCAGCGGGCAAGAATGCGGCAGCTGGAACAGCAGTCCGAGGCGATGCAAGCGGAACTCGATGCCCTCAACGAGGAGATAACAAAGGAAGAAGTGTACAGCGATTTCAATTTGATGCAGGAAAAGTGCAAGCGAATGGATACTTTGCGGACAGAATTGGACGCAGCACTGGAAGAGATGATTTTGTTGGAAGAGGAATTGGGATAAAATTTACAGATGTTGAAAATAAATTTCTTTTCAAATAAAATGATTGTGGAAATTGCTTCTTTTCAAAAAGTGTTTTTTATGGTATAATAAGGGTATTCGGAAAAAGGGAGGATGGATTTCATGAAAAATAGGAACAAATGGATGATTGGCGGAGTGCTGCTGGCAGCTTTGGGAATCGGGTCTTTTTTTACCCAGCAAACAGCAGTTACCGCTGCGGAAATCAATATTCCATACACAGATTCCAATCAGGGGTTTACAACTGGAATGGATGGCACATCACTTTGCTTGAATCTGCGAAATGCAAATAACTGTATTTGTGAAGATATTCCGCAGGATGTTGCCTGTTCGGGGTATTTATCCGTTACGTTTTCCATTCATGGCATTGGAACAGATGCCTACCGATTGCAGAAAGACGGCACACAGGGAACGCCTTATTTTGCGGAATTGGTTGGTGTTGTGCGTTCTGCACAGGATGAAGAAATTTTGCGATTTTGCAATGGGGAAGAAGATGATTTTGCACCGGGAACAGTTGCCATCACAGGAGATGGAACATATACTGTTCGTACAGAGTTGACACAAGATGCAGACCAAATTTTATCGTTGGCGGTTAATACGAACATTGATTTGTATCGGTATCAGGAAGAGGGAAACCTTTCAAAATCTGGAATTACAATGCAGGTAGAATCTGTTACAACACAGCAGGAAACCGCTACAAAACAGGCTACAGCAAGGCAGGAAACACCGATTTTTGCACAGGATTTTAATACAACGATGCCAATGACGACCACGCAAAGAGTCACTACGACAACTGCCACCACACCATATTGGCACGAGACAACAACTTCCAATACATCCTATTGGTACTGGACAACAACTAGAATGGAAATTACGACAACTGCAATGACATGGAGAACTAAACTTGCACAGGTTATGACGACAACCAAAAGAACTGCTAGTTCTAGGGGATATTATCTTTCTGCCCTTGATCGATCGAATACCATTGGATTAGGAGAACAGCTGCAATTATTCGTAGGAAATGATGGCAGTTATGCAGTATCTTCCAGCAATCATCAGGACATCATTCCGGCATGGGTTTCTTTTCAACCGGATGTTGCAACGGTAGATGATACGGGTTTGGTCACAGCGGTTTCAGAGGGAAAAGCTGTGATTGCAGCAGAAATCAATAATACAGTGATTTCCATTGAAATTACAGTTGCTGCCCCTACAACAACGACAATTACAACGACGATGGTAACAACAACGATGGAAGAAGGTACAAATGTAACAAAACCTGCTATGACTACCACAAAACCATCTGCGGTGAATATTTCTGTTCGTGCACCGCAAATTGTAACCATCAATAACATCAAGCGGATTTCGCAAGAACAAGCACAATTGCAATTATATCTTTTGAATCAGCCGAAAGATTCTGATGTAGTTTGGTCTTCTTTTTATCCAACGATTGCCTCTGTTGACCAGAACGGACTTGTAACTGGTCTTTCAGAGGGCAAAGCAGTGATTGGAGTGATGATAGACGGGAAAGTTTATGCAATTACACTCTATGTAGTTGGAGAAGAAGTTACAACCACTGCAAAATCACCTAGCACCGTTACGACAGCAACAGAAACCGTAAAAGGAGATATAAACGGAGATGGTGTCATTAGTGTTGATGATGCTGTTATCCTGTTGCAGTATTATGCAAAACAAGCTGCCGGATTAAATCCAAAATGGGAAGATTTAAAGTAATTTTTCTATGAAACCAACAACCGCCCCCGTATGAATTTCACATACGAGGGCGGTTGTTTTTGTTTATTGATTGGAATCAGCTTTCAAAGCGGTTATTCCATGTCGTTATAGATATCGGCATTTTCAAGGGAAATCGTTGTGTTTGCTCCGCAGGTTGCCAGAATTTGCAGCAATGCACTTTTTGGCAGTTTTGCATTGGACAAGTCCACAATCGGATTTGCAGCACGGCTTGCATCCTGTTTCCATTCCTGATAGGAATACGCTGGCAGAGCCTGTAAAACAGCATCTGGCTGAACCGGCAGAATCTGCATGCACGCTTGTTTCACGGTAAATTGAATGGAAACCTTGCCATCTGTTCCGCTGGTAACTGGCAAAGAAAATGTTCGCAGCAGCGTTCCGTCTGTATTCTTGCGGCTATCTGATTGATAGCGACCTTGTTCCAGTGCATAGGTTTTGGTGTCCGTGTCTGTCTGTACGGTGCAGCGAATCCGTTCGGTTTCGGAACTGCCTGCAAGGGTAAACCGGAATTGATAGGCAGTTTTCGGCAGCTGTTGCAGCTGTGCGGAGATGGTTGCAGAAGTGGTTTCTTCTGTTGCATCCAGCTCCCACAATTCCATGGGGTCACCGTCTGCATCGGTGACCGTCAGCAATGTGCTGAAACGGGATTTTGTTGAAAATGCAGGTGCACAAAATAATAAATCTTCCATATGAAGCTCCTTTTTTGAAATCGGAGCGGCTGTGTTCTGTGCAGACGCACACAGCTGAATGGTATGGTCGTCTACCAGAACGGCACGACCGCTTTTTAAAAGACCTTTTGCTCGTTTCGGATAAGTGCTGCCGATGATCTGACCAGCAGCATCCTGTACCATTACGTTTTTTTGCATGGGTTTCTCCCCCTTGGTAACCATCATTTGATTTTGCCGTACGGTTTTTTTGTATGGGTGTCCGCCCCAACGGCTGACTTTAGTATAGCAACTTTGAATGAAGTTGTCAAGTGGGAGCAATCAATTTTTCCAGAAAAACAAATCCCCACAAAACAGCATGAAATATCTTGCTTTGTGGGAATTGTAATCTTGTTTTATTTTACAGTTGGCTGTGCTGCTGGAGCAGTTGCTTTTTCTCGGAAAATCCGTCCGAATACAAACCGCACCAATGGACCAGCAAAGAACAGCTGCCAGCACAAAGCCATTGGAAAATTAAAGACGGTTGTTTGCAACCAAATACTGATGATTTGCTTTCCGGGGTGCTGAAACAAAATCGTAGCAGCCAGACTCATCAGCGGACACATCCATGCGACAGAAACCGCAGAGATGGCGAGAATCAGGTGAAATGGGCGTTCTGTTTTTACATCGACCATGCGAAATGCTGCTTTTTTCGCCAGATTTCCGACCAAGAAAAAGTCTAGAATAAAGGCAATCGGCATCATAATCGGCAATTCTCGGAACGCAGCCAGAAAAACAGCGTTGCTCATACCGCCAGTATTCAGGGCGATGTTATAGCAAACCATCGCATAGACCATGACGAACACCATCAAAATGGTAAAAATAATTTCCTGGAATTTGTTTTTGGGCATAAAAAATTCTCCTTTCGATTTTAAAACAGCACGCATAGAAATTTGTGTTGTTCGTTATCATTCAGGAGAATGTTTCGTTTCCAATAAAACCAATTCTATTCTGTTTTTAAGTACATGACTATGATAGCAAAAAAACGGGCATTTGTCAAGAATCGACGTTCATTTTCAGCATTTTTTCGGAAAAGATGCTGTGAAATCTGTGCTTTTTCCAGACAAATTGCCCGTATTTCTTGCAGGGATTTATTTTACGATTTCATCGGAATCCAGTACAATGGTAAATGGTCCATCATTGCACAGCGAAACTTGCATATCTGCTCCGAAAACGCCATGTTCCACGACAGGAACGGTTTGCTTGCAGTAGGCAATCATGTATTCATACAGAGCCTCTGCGGTTTTGGGTGCTCCGGCAGCAATAAAGCTGGGGCGGTTGCCCTTCCGGCAGTCTGCATATAATGTGAATTGCGAAACCAGCAGCAGTTGACCGCCAACGTCTTGCAGGGACAGGTTGATTTTATCGTTTTCATCGGAAAAAATCCGCAGCCGCATCATTTTATCCGCCATTTTTTCTACAATGGTTTCGGTGTCGTTTTGTCCGATTCCGACAAGAACCAGATAACCTTTGTTGATTGCTCCGACGACAGAGCCGGAAACGGTGACAGATGCTTGTGTCACTCTTTGAATTACCAATCGCATAGGGTTAATGCTCCTTTTTCTTCTGTTGTTTTTCTGCTTTCAGCAGGGCACGGGCAGTCGCAAAAGCAGCTGGTTCGCCCTCTTTTGCCAAAATTTCCAGTAGTTGCATGAGTTGCCGTTCGGTTTCCGGATGCAGGCAGCCATTTTTTCGGGCAGTGGAGTTCTGGAAATATTCCAAGGGGGCTTGATCAGTGTACTGTTCGCCCTTGTAAATCTTGCTGGCAGCTAAGCGGTCGCAGAACATCTCTACCAGAAATCGGGCTGGCATTTTTACAGGCATGACTTTTTTTTCCACAGGGTTGTAGTCCGTCCAGTATTCAAAGTGATGGCGGTTTCTACCTTTGTGGTGTAGCCATGCGAGAGAATAACCGAGGATTTCTCGTTCTTTTTCGTTGGGGCTGCGGTTTCCCTGATAATATTTCACACCGGGAATAAATTCGGTCGGGCTGTATTTGGAAAGGTCATGGCGGAGTCCCTGCCAGAGAATCCCTGCTTTTTTGCAGTGGGCAATGACTTTATGCCGATGACGGGTGATCAATAAAAAGTGATGCCAGAGATTTCGCAACATGCTGCAATCGCCTCCTGTTGTTTATTGTATCATATTTTTTGGAAGCTGTAAAGAGAGCACATGCAAGGGCTTTTGGAAAATCTGGCTGTAATAGGATGGCTTGACTGAAATCGTTTTCATGAAACAAAAAGACTCGCAATCTGCGAGTCTTTTGTTCTATTTAATAAACCATCATCATCAGGAAATCCCAGAACATATGCAGCCCAATCGGCAGCAGCAGACTTTTTGTTTTCACAAAAATCACGCTAAACAGAACGCTCAGCAGTAAAATGCTGATGAAGCCGAGGTGTGCAAAGTTTGAGAAAAACGTGCCGTCCATCATCCACTTTGGAAAATGAATCATCAGAAATAGAACGGCGTTAATGCCAATGGCAACCCCTTTATGAGATTCAGAGTAGGTGAGGTTTAGCAGCCAGCCTCGAAAAACAAGTTCCTCTGTTAGTCCAACAAACAGAACGACAATCACCGAGGAAAGCCCGAAGTCCGGCAGGATCTGCAAACCGCCATGCAGCCGATACGCTCCGAAGAGCAGGTAAACTGCAAAGAACGGAAAGACCAGCAGCCATGGCAACTGATTGCGATTCCAGGAAAAGCATTCCTTTGGGGTGGCGTAAACATCGCCGGAGAACCGACAGAGCAGAATCGCTGCTGGAAGCGTCCAGATGAGATTCTTGAAAATGCCGTTTGCAACGAGGGAACAGAGCCAATCTGAAGAAATCTGTGCGGTTAGAAATGGAGCAATCCAAACATGATACACTGCCCAGACTGCATAGAAAAGCAGAAAATAGACCATCAGTGTGATTGCTTTTTGTTTTTTTGAATGGGTCATGGAATCACCGCTTTGTTTCATTCTGCTGCTGTTTCAGCAAATCCCGAATTTCAGTCAGCAGGGCAATGTCTGGAGCAACCTTTTCCGGTTCTTCTTTCTTTTCTTCTTCTTTTTTCTTGAAGGTCAGATTTCGCATCGTGTTGACTGCCTTGACAATCAGGAACACACAGAATGCAGTAATCAGAAATGTGATGACAGCGGAGAGAAATGCACCAATGTTGATGTAAGGATGATTGCCCCACGGAATATGGAAGCCGAGATCTTGGAAGTTGATGCCGGCAATCACTGCACCAACCAGCGGCATCAGCACATTGTCTACCAGTGCATTGACAATTGCGGTGAACGCACTGCCGACAACAACGCCGACTGCCATATCCAGCACGTTGCCTTTGGAGATGAACTCTTTGAATTCTCCCAAAAAGCGGGTGATTGCGTTTGATTTCTTCTGTGGGTCTTTGGTTTCAGTAGCCATTTTCTTGTCCTTTCTATTCTGCTGTGTTGTGAAAAAGGGGAACAACTGCAAACAGAATCCTTGATTTTTTATGATTATACCATAAATCGACACAAATTGTCAAATTGCGTACCAAAAATCGGAGCGTTGCTTTTTTGTTGGAATTTTTTGTATTGTATAAAAACTATCAGGGTTGACAAATAAAACTAATAGTGGTATACTAGAAAAGAATACAATCAGAAAAGGGGATTTCGGATGTTTTGTAAAAATTGCGGACATGAATTGCCGGAGGATGCAAAGTTTTGCATGAAGTGTGGAACACTTTTGAAATCAGAATCTTCCTCAACGGAAACGGATGGGAAACCGATTGCATCGAATGCAGAGGGCAGTCAAACCGTCCATACCAGTGCCGTTGCGAACAGAGAGCGGCTTCTTTGGGTGATGGTTGTGATTTTGGTTGTTGTTGTGGGAGTTCTTGCAATTGCATTGGGAACAACTAAAATGGGAAAACAAAACAATGTTGAACCAAATGATGAAGCCATTGCAGAAGTGCAGGATTCTCATAAAACGACCACCACGGAATTCACAACGACAGCAGCTACGACAACCATCATCACCACAAAGGCAATGACAAAAGCAACCACTGCTGCAATCACAACAACCAAACAGACAACGGCAACCACCGCAGAAAAGGTACAAACCTATAGCGTTACATTTGAAGCAGATGAATTGATTGCACAAGCTGGCTTGATGCTGAATGGTCATGTAGGAATTGCAGTTTTAAGCAATTTGACATGTACCAATGGAACTGCAAGTGTTGAAACAAGTACGACCTATATTTATGATTCTCTGATTCGAGTGACTGTAACAGGTGCAACCGCTGGGGAAGTTAAGATTAGCGGAACGATTACAACCTATGGATTAGATACGTTGGACGGCCAGACCGTTTCTTATCCAGATTCTTCCGGTACATTTATCGTCAGCAAAACAGTTGGAGGCAATTCCGGCAATGCATCCAATGCAAATCAAAATGCAAATTCATCGAATAATGCTTCTCACGCTTCCAGTTCTGTCAGTGGAATGAAAGGGCAAATCAACTGCCATGGAGGAACGGTTGCAGGATTTACAACGGATTATGTAGTAAATAGCGGTGCATGTGGAATCGTTCGGCAGAGTTTGGGCAATACTTGGCACGTAACCGCAAAAAATTCGTGTTACAATTACGGAATCACTTGGTATGAACTGTGGGATTCCGATGACGGGGATTATTACGGCTGGGTAGATGCCAATTACATTGATTTCTATTAAGCGTCAAAAATAAATCATACAACGGGAGCAGGTGCAATCATTTGCTCCTGTTTTGCGTGTTGGAAGTGATACGAGGGCTTTTTTGTAGGAATTGTAACTTGTGGGGTTGACAAATAAAACTAATAGTGTTATACTGTAGAAAAAATAGATTCGAAAAGGGGATTAATCATGTTTTGTAAAAATTGTGGACGGGAATTGCCGGAGGATGCAAAATTTTGCGTGCAATGCGGAGCATCTATGAAACAAAAAGCAGAATCAACAGAAAAAGCTACAGAAACAGATACTTCCAATGCAGAAGGCAGTCAAGCAATCGGTGCAAGTTCGATTGTGAAAAAGGAATGGTTTCCATGGGCAATTGTTCTGCTTTTGGTAGTGATTGTGGGAATCCTTGCAGTTGCGTTGGGAACAACGAAAATGGGAAATCAAAACAATGTTGAACCAAACAACGAAAACATTGCAGAAGTGCAGGACTCTCAAGAAACGACCACCACAGATTTGACAACAACAGCAGCAACCACGACCGCCACAAAGGCAACTACAATAGCGACTACCACCGTAACAACAACGACAACCGTTGCAACGACTGCCAAACCAGTGGTAACTACAACTGCAAAACCAAAGCCGTATGTCACTGCTTCTGCAAAGACATTTTTGCTTTCCGGATATGATGGTTCTAAGGTGCGGTTATATCTGGATGGCAATTTCTACAAAGCCTACATCAAAATAAACGGCATCAGTTATGATACCACCGTATTGCGAAGCGATTTCAGCGATTATGTGGAATTGCCGTTTAATCCGATTGCAAATCCAGAAACCACGCTTTCTGTCACACCGTATGATGATGCCGGAAATGCTGGGGATACAGTTACTTGTGCGATTCCAACCGATGCAGAAGGAACAATCAATACAGGTGGAATTTTAATTGATGGTCTCAATATAAGAGGACAAATCAACTGTCATGGCGGTGTTGTAGCTGGATATACGACCGATTATGTTGTAAATGGCGGTGCATGCGGAATGGTTCGGCAGAGCCTTGGAGATACTTGGCATATAACTGCAAAGAATTCGTGTTACAACTACGGAACGAATTGGTATGAACTATGGGATTCCGATGACGGAGATTATTACGGCTGGGTCGATGAGAATTACATTGATTTTTATTAAGTGTCAAAAATAAAACATGCAGCGGGAGCAGATGAAACCATTTGCTCCCGTTTTTCTATAGGGAAGTTGCAGCTTGATTTCTATTTTCCAGCTGGATTTCCGCTTGACATTCTAAGGGTAAAATGTTATAATAATAGCAGTATGCCAACCTGTCTATTAAATGGTATTGCAGTATATTTTTTCGCTTTTGTGGAATACTGTTTGAAAAACAATCCACAGGAAAGGCGGAATGAATATGCAGACATCATGGACAGCATCCACTTCGGCAGAAACGCCTTCTGCCACAGATGAATCAGAACAGCAGTTGCAAGAAGCCGTTCTGATTGCAGAATCCGGCAGCATTCGCCCACAGAATGCAAAACATCTCATCCACTGTTTAACCATCATTGGACAGGTGGAAGGGCATTATATTCTGCCGGCTGAAAATAAAACAACCAAGTATGAACACATCATTCCCGCTTTGATTGCGATTGAACAGGATCGCAGCATTGAAGGACTGATGATTTTACTCAATACGGTTGGCGGTGACGTGGAAGCAGGGCTTGCCATTGCAGAAATGATTGCCGGAATGCAAACCCCGACCGTTTCTCTGGTACTGGGCGGCGGCCATTCCATCGGAGTGCCGCTAGCAGTGAGTGCGAAGCGGTCTTTTATTGTGCCTTCGGCAACGATGACGATTCACCCCGTCCGAACAAATGGACTGGTTGTCGGCGTGCCGCAGACATTTGCTTATTTTAATCAGATTCAAAATCGAATTATCGAATTTATTACACGGTGCAGTCACATCCAAACGGAACGGCTGCTTTCTTTCATGCATCGTACAGATGCCCTTGCAACCGACATCGGTTCGATTCTGACCGGTGAAGAAGCAGTGGCAGAAGGGCTGATTGACCAGCTCGGCAGCTTACAGGATGCGATTTCCTGCTTGTATGAATTGATTGAAGCAGCACCGCTGCGTTATACGGATGCGTCTGTGCCGTCATCTACACTGGGAAAGGACGGTTGCAGTGGGACGAACGGCAAAATCAAAACCAAAGAAAAAAGCCACCCCCAAGAATAGCGATCATCAAAATACGCAGGGATTTAATGCAGCCGAAATCAAAGGGGCTGCTGATGCAGATACCAAAAAAGAAGAAAAACTCACCGAGAAGCAGAAAACGGATTTGAAATTCAAATCCGTTCTGCTGATGGTGTCAGCAGCATTGGTATTGCTGCTGGTATTCATTCCGGGAAGTTCCGGTTGGAGATGGATGCACAATGTATTACTAGGACTGTTCGGTGTTTCCGTTCTGACATGGCCGATTGTATTGGTTTTGGCAGGGCTATTCTTACAGCGGCAGATTCAGGGACAAAAACCAAAGGAACACCGCCCGAAAGATGTTGGTACATATTTTTTGTACGGATTGGGCATTGCGGTTCTGGTCAGCAGTACGGTGCAGGTTTGGTTTGGGGAGACGCTCCGAACCAAGAACCCGATAGATGCTCTGATTGCATTTTATCACGCTGGACAGGATAATCCCTTGTTTAACGGCGGTGCAATTAGTGTGCTCGCCTATATTTTATCTGCCCTGCTGGGCAGCCCTGGCGATAAAATTTGTGTCTTGTTTGTCCTGTTTTTAGTTGTCATGTGGCTGATGGGCTGGGATATGCTGGACTTGAAAGATTGGGTCTGTCGGGCTGGCGGTTTCCTCCGAAATCTGCTGTTCCCGACCAAAGATGCGTTACCAGCGGAAGAAGACGTTCCAGATTTGGAAGAACCAAAAAGAATCGGCTTTTTCTCCAACCTATTTCACAAGGCAGAAGAACAGGAGCAGGAAGCGGAAGCAGTGCAAGCTTCAGAAGCACAAAATACACAGGAATTGGATGCTGGCGAAATCATCGCTGCAACGGATGGGTTAGCGGAAACACCGATACCACCGCAAGAACCGCCTTTACAAGAGCCGTTTCAGATGCAGTATGATGCGGTTGAACCAACGCTTGATGTTGAACCTCCAGAGCCGGAAGAACCGATTTTTGAGCCAGAATCGGAACAGATGCCAAGACAGTTGGATTTGTTTCAGGAACAGGGAATGGAAGCGGTTGTTTCGGAAAATGCAATGCATCCAGAGCCGGAAGAGCCTGCTTATCAGATTCCAAGCCTTTCCCTGTTGAAGCGGAGTAACAACACGGGCAAAAGTCCGGAGATCCAACAGGAATTGGAACGCAATAAAAGAATGCTGGAGGAAACCCTGAAAGATTTCAATGTAGGTGTTTCCATGAAGGATGTTCAGCGTGGGCCATCTGTTACCAGATATGAAGTGCAGCCGAATGCTGGGGTAAAAGTTTCTAAAATTACAGGCTTATCGGATGATATTGCCTTGAATCTTTCTGCCCAGAGCATCCGAATTGAAGCCCCTGTTCCGGGGAAATCAGTCGTAGGGATTGAAGTCCCAAATCGGAAAAAAGATGTGGTGAAGCTGCGGGATATTCTCGAATCCGATGCATTCCAGAATGCGAAAAGCCAGCTGGCGTTTGCAGTCGGAAAGGACATCGCCGGAAATGCGATCATTGGCGACATTGCAAAAATGCCGCATTTGATTATCGCCGGTGCAACAGGCTCTGGTAAATCTGTTTGCACCAATTCCATCATCATGAGTATTTTGTTTCATGCGACACCGGAACAAGTGCGGTTGATTTTGATTGACCCGAAAATTGTAGAATTTCGGGTATATGAGGACATCCCCCACCTGCTGATTCCCGTTGTCACCGACCCGAAAAAGGCTGCTGGTGCATTGAACTGGGCGGTACAGGAGATGGAACACCGTTACCAGACCTTTGCGGACAACGGGGTACGGGATTTGGCAGACTATAACAAGAAAATCCAGAGTCAGCCCGACGGGCAGACGCTGCCGCAAATTGTCATTGCGATTGATGAGTTGGCAGACTTGATGATGACTGCATCCAAAGAAGTGGAAGATGCCATCTGTCGGCTGGCACAAAAGGCAAGAGCTGCCGGAATGCACTTGATTATTGCAACGCAGCGACCAACCACTGATATTATTACGGGCTTGATTAAAGCGAATATTCCGAGCCGAATTGCCCTGTCTGTCATGTCACAGGTGGACTCTCGAACAATTTTGGATACAGGCGGAGCAGAAAAGCTGCTGGGGCATGGTGATATGCTGTATTTGCCGAATGGTATGCCGAAGCCGATTCGTGTACAGGGCTGTTTTGTTTCCACAGAGGAAATTGAAAAAACAGTGGCATTCGTCAAGCAGCAAGCACAGGCGGCTTATGATGATTCTGCTTTGGTCGGTGTTGAACAGAATATTCCGGTTCTGAAGGGTGAAACGGCAAGTCCGGACGGAAATGCAGATCCTCGACTCGAAGAGGCGATTCAGGCAGTTGTAGAGTTGGGGCAGGCATCCACGTCTTCATTGCAGCGTTATTTGAATGTTGGCTATGCCCGTGCTGCCCGAATGATTGACGAACTGGAAAAGATGGGGATTGTCAGCGGATACAACGGGGCAAAACCTCGAAAAGTGCTGATGACCAAGCAGCAGTATGAAGAACGAAAAATGCGGAATCTGCCGTAAAAGAAACCAAGAGGAGGAACAGCCGTTATGGCACAAGGCTTTTTGCCGGTTACAAAAAAAGAATTGCTGGAAACGGGCGTTTCCCAGCCGGATTTTGTCTATGTGGTCGGGGATGCATATGTAGACCACCCCAGTTTCGGGGCTGCAATCATCTCCCGTCTGCTGGAATCACAGGGTTATTCCGTGGCAATGCTGCCGCAGCCGGATTGGCGGAGTACCAAGGACATTATGCGGTTTGGAAAGCCCAAGCTGGCATTTTTGGTGACAGGCGGTAATATTGATTCCATGGTGGCACATTATACCGCTGCCAAGCGAAAACGCAGCCAAGATTCTTATTCCCCCGGTGGAAAAGCCGGACTTCGTCCAGACCGTGCCGTGATTACATATTGTCAGTGTATCCGCCGAGCGTATCCGGATGCAGTGATTGCCATCGGCGGACTGGAGGCATCCTTGCGGCGGTTTGCACACTATGACTACTGGTCGGATACGGTCAGACCGTCGATTTTGGTGGAAAGCGGTGCAGATTTCCTGATGTATGGAATGGGGGAACACTCCATTACAGAGATGGCAGCTCGTCTGCGGGACGGTGAGCCGATTTCTGCCCTGACCGATATTCGAGGGACTTGTTACCTGACAGACCCTGTCAATACCCCGTGGGGAGCGGTGCAGTGCCCAGACTTTGCACAGGTTGCCAGCGATAAAAAGGCATATGCCAAGGCAACCCGTCAGCAGTACGACCAGCAGGATGAAATCTATGGAAAGACGGTCATTCAACGGCATGGGAAACAGATGCTGGTACAAAATCCGCCAGCATTGTCGCTGACACAGGAAGAATTAGATGCAGTGTATCAGCTGCCATTCCAGCGAAAGCCACATCCCATGTATGATGCACAGGGCGGTGTGCCGGGAATTGCAGAAGTACAGTTTTCCATCGCCCATAATCGGGGCTGTTTCGGATATTGTAACTTCTGTTCCATTGCCCTGCATCAGGGCAGACGTGTCACCTGCCGCAGCGAGGAATCCATTTTAAAAGAGGCAAAGCAGATTACAGAAATGCCCAACTTTAAGGGCTATATTCACGATGTTGGTGGACCTACGGCAAACTTCCGTGCTCCATCCTGTAAAAAGCAGCTGACAAAGGGACTTTGCAAGGGCAAGAAATGCCTTGCTCCGGAGATTTGTCCGGCAATTCACGCCGACCATTCTGAATATCTGCACATTCTCCGGCAGCTGCGAAAGTTGCCCAAGGTGAAGAAAGTCTTTATCCGTTCCGGCATCCGGTTTGATTATCTGCTTGCCGACCCAGATGACACTTTTTTTCGGGAACTGGTACGGGAACATACCAGCGGTCAGCTGAAAGTTGCTCCGGAACATTGCAGCAATCATGTATTGGATAAGATGGGAAAGCCGCATTTTGAACACTATCAGGCATTTCAAAAGCGGTTCTATGAGATTACCAAGAGCATTGGCAAGGAACAGTATTTAGTCCCTTATCTGATGTCCTCTCATCCGGGCAGCACGTTGCAGGATGCAATTGCACTGGCAGTTTATCTGAAAGAAAATCACATTCATCCGGAGCAGGTACAGGATTTCTATCCAACGCCCGGAACGATTTCTACTTGTATGTATTATACCGAATATGACCCCTATACGATGGAACCTGTCTTTGTTCCGAAAACAGAGCAGGAAAAGGCAATGCAGCGTGCTTTGCTGCAATCGTTCTTGCCGCAGAACCGTCCTTTGGTGCTGGCAGCCCTGCGGAAAGCCGGTAGAATGGATTTGGTTGGAAACGGTGCACATTGCCTGATTCCAGCAGGTTCAGAGCGGAAAGACACCCACGCAAAGAAATCATCAACTCGGCAGCCTGCCACAGCAGCTGCAAGACGAAACGGAGGCACTTCAAAATGGCAGCAACCCAAAAAAGCAAACAACCAGCCGCCAAAAACGGCAAACAGAAAGCCAACCAGCAGAAAGAAAAAATCATTGGGCTGATTGCACTGATTGTCGTTGCCTTTGCAGGCGGTGCAAAAGTGTTCGGCTGTGCACCAGCGGTGGATTCCAATGCGAGTGCAACCGTTTCTTTTCTGGATGTTGGACAGGGGGACAGCGTTCTGATTCAGGCAGCCGGAAAAACCGTCTTGATTGACGGCGGTGAACGAGATCAGGGCAGTGTCGTACTGGACGACCTGAAGAAATATGGTGTTACCACCATTGATTACATGATTGCTTCTCATCCGCATTCTGACCACATCGGCGGATTGGTAGATGTGTTGGAAGATGCAGCCGTTTCTTCTGATTTGACCGTTTCCATGGTGCTGCTGCCAGAAGTGCCGGACAAAGATGTGCCAACTACACGTGTCTATGAAGCATTTTTGGATGGCATTGAAGACAACCACATTGACCCTACCTTTGTATCGGAAAAGCAGACCTTGAATTTAGGCGGCAGTACTACACTGGAACTGATTGCTCCGCCAGCTGGAAAAACCTATTCTTCCCTGAATGATTATTCCATGGCAGCATATTTGAACTGTGGCGGAAAAACATTCCTGTTTACAGGTGACGCAGAGAAGAACGAGGAAGCCGACTGGCTGGAAAACGGCGTGTTTGACGGGATGCACGCAGATGTCTTTAAGGCAGGTCACCACGGCAGCCGGACTTCTTCCAGTGAAGCCCTGCTGGAGCAGATTCAACCAACCTATGCAGTGATTTCCTGCGGAACAGATAATTCCTATGGTCATCCGCATGAAGAAGCACTCGACCGACTAGGCGTTTACTGCGATAAGATTTACCGGACGGATTTGGATGGAACAGTCATCTGTAAGGTAGAGGACGGGGAATTGAAGTGGTCGTTTGATAAGGAGTATGCATCATGATCATCATTGACCGCATCGATGACGGCGTTGCCGTTCTGGAAACTGACACGGGAATGCAGACGGTATCAGCAGACCAGATGCCGGAAGGGGCACGGGATGGCGATGTTCTGCAATGGGTTCATGACCACTATGAAGTAGATGCGATTGCAACCGAAGAACGCCGAAACCGGATTTTGGAACGGATGCGAAAACGAAAAAGAGGAAGGGACTAAATGGAAGCAGATGTACTCATCATTGGCGGAGGGGCTGCCGGAACGGTGGCTGCCCTGCTGCTGGCGAAAGCCGGAAAACACTGTATCATCTTGGAAAAAAATGGGCAAATCGGGAGAAAGCTGCGGATTACCGGAAAAGGTCGCTGCAACCTCACCAATGCCTGTGATTTGGATACGCTCATGGCAAATGTGCCGAGAAATCCAAAGTTCTTGTACAGTGCGTTTGCTCGCTGGATGCCGGAAGATGTGATGGCATATTTTGAACAGCTGGGTGTTCCGCTGAAAGTGGAACGGGGTAACCGAGTATTTCCGGTGAGTGACCGAGCAGAAGATATTGTTGCAGCGTTGCAGCGTGCCCTGAAACGGGCAGGAGTTCCCGTTTATCGGGAAACCGTGCAGCAATTGCTCCTGCAAGAAGGCCGCTGTACTGGCGTACAGACTGCCTCCGGCAAGCAGTATGCTGCAAAGTATGTGCTGCTGGCAGCTGGTGGGGCATCCTATCCGGCAACGGGGTCTACGGGGGATGGCTATACGCTGGCAAAGCAGGCAGGGCATACAATTGTGCCGCCGCTGCCAGCACTTGTTCCGCTGGAAGTACAGGAAAAATGGTGCAGTGACTTGATGGGGCTTTCCCTGCGGAATGTTTCCCTGAAACTGTATAATGGAAAAAAATGCTGCTATGATGCATTGGGAGAGATGTTGTTCACACATTTCGGGGTTTCAGGGCCGTTGGTACTGACAGCAAGTTCTCTGCTGCCGGAGCAGATTCCGAAAGATGGCAGCTGTCGGCTGGAACTGAACCTGAAACCCGGCTTGACACCAGAACAGCTGGACAAACGCATTCAGCGAGATTGTGCCGCCCACCCCAATCAGGCAATGGGCACGATTTTCCGAGGGCTGCTGCCACTGAAACTTGTTCCCGTTTTTCTGGAAGCGGTTCACATTCCGCCGGAAACTAAGGCGAATGCTCTGACAAAAGAACAACGCCGGATTTTGGTGCAGGGCTTGCAGGCATTTCCGCTGCATATTACTGCAAGACGTTCGCTGAAAGAAGCGATTATTACACGGGGCGGCGTTTCTGTTCGGGAAGTGCAGGCGAAAACCATGGCATCCAAATGCTGTGAGGGCTTGTATTTTGCTGGGGAAGTGTTGGATGTGGATGCATACACCGGGGGATTTAATTTACAGATTGCCTTTTCCACTGCCGCTTGTGCAGCGGATGCCATTGGCAATTTATGAAAATGATTTCGTGCCGGAGAAACTGCCGGCTTGAAATAGATGGATTTTATTTTTATTGATCGCAGCAGTTCTGCTGCAAGTAAAGGAGAAAAAAGGAGTTCGCTATGAAAACCATGAATGTCGCCATTGACGGCCCTGCCGGAGCGGGTAAGAGTAGTATTGCAAGAGAACTTGCTGCCGAGTTGGGCTTTATCTACGTGGATACAGGGGCACTGTACCGTGCAATTGCCCTGTATACCCAACAGCACAATTTGTGCAACAAACAGGATATTATCCGGCAGCTGCCGAAGATTGATTTGAAAATCAAGTTTATCGGCGGAACACAGTGCATTCTGCTCAACGGAGAAGACGTGACAGATGATATTCGGACACCAGAAATTTCCATGCTGGCTTCCAAGGTTTCTGCCATTCCGGAAGTGCGGGATTTTCTCTTTGATTTACAGCAGAAGATTGCAAAAGAACATCATGTCATCATGGATGGCAGAGATATTGGAACGGTGGTACTGCCGGATGCTGACCTGAAAATTTTCCTGACAGCTTCTCCGGAAGAACGTGCCAGCCGGCGGTATCTCGAATTACAGGAAAAACCGGACGCTCCCACCTATGAACAGATTCTGCAAGACATCAAGAAACGGGACTATCAGGACACCCATCGGGAAATTGCTCCGCTGCGGCAGGCAGAAGATGCCGTTCTGATCGACACCACCAACATGGGATTCCATGAAGTTTGTGATGCCCTGCTGGAACTGATGGAGGAACGTCTGGACTTAGAATAAGGAGGCGTTCAGTTTGTACAACCACATCGTTGCATTTTTTTATCGGCTTGCCTATTACATCGTGCGGTTTGCATTCTTTTTCTATTATGACATTCGTTTTGAAGGCAGAGAATATGCACCATCGAAGAAAGAATCTGCTATCTTTGCCTCGAACCACCGCAGCTATCTAGACCCAGTACTCGTGGCAATGGGTGCACCGCATCCATTCAATTACATTGCCAAAGAAGAGCTGTTCAAGCATAAAGTCTTTGCTCGGTTTATCTGGTTTATGGGGGCGTTTCCGGCAACGTGGAAAGCTGACCCCAACTATGATATGCTATCAGAGGCAGTGAAGCGGCTGGACAATAACCGTCACCTGACAATTTTTCCAGAGGGTACTCGCCATACAGATGGAAAAGTTGGCAGCGGGAAAAGCGGCGTTTGCGTGCTGGCAGCCAAAAGCGGAAAGCCTGTCATTCCTGTGGGCTTGATTTTCAATTCCAACAACCTGCACTTTCGCAGTAAAATCTGTGTTCGGCTAGGGAAGCCGATTTATGCATCTGACTACGGTCTGACACCGGAATCCACACCGAGAGAAATGCGGCAGATGAAACAAGACATCATGCAGGCAATTCGGGAGCTGGTAGAAGAAAATCCGCCATTCCCAATCAAGCACGACCAGCCGCACAAGCTGTCAGCGTCTGACCGTCATCGGGTTGAACGGCTGGAAACCATCCACCATCAGGAAGAAGCCGCTGCAGAGCAGGCAGCAAAGGAGCAGCAGGAATGAAACAGATTACCATTGCAAAATCTGCCGGCTTTTGCTTCGGCGTAGACCGTGCTGTGCGAATGACTTACGAGGCACTGGAGCAATATCCCCACGTTGCAACTTTAGGGCCAATCATCCACAATCAAACAGTTGTGGATGACCTCTGTCAGAAGGGGGCACGGATTGTGGAGGATGTTTCCGAGCTGGAACCGGAAGAATGCATTGTCATTCGTTCCCACGGGGTCAGCAAGCAAGTGGAAGATGCCATTGCCGCTGCCGGCAATCCCTGCATCAATGCAACTTGTCCCTTTGTATCGAAAATTCATAAGATTGTAGAAAAACATACTCTTGCAGGCGATTATATTTTGATTGCAGGCGACAAAAACCATCCGGAAGTGCAGGCGATTGTCGGACATTGCGGAGAAAATTGCACCGTTTTTGCAGATTCCGCAGCCCTCGACCATTTTTTTAAAACAAATTATGAAAATTTAAAAAAAAAGCTTGCAATTGTTGCCCAAACAACGTATAATATATTAGTATGGGAAAGGTGTATGGCGTTGCTTCCCAGCGACGACCCGAACATTATGGTTTATGATACCATCTGCCATGCAACGCAAGTGCGGCAGTCAGATGCAGATACTTTGTCCCGCAGTTCTGATTTGATGATTATTGTCGGCGGTAAGCACAGTTCCAATACTGTGAAGCTGTTCGATGTCTGCAAGCAGAACTGCCGGTCTTATCATATTGAAACGGCGGACGAGCTTTACACTTTAGACCTATGTAATGCGGAGAAAATCGGCATTACCGCCGGTGCGTCCACGCCGGCACACATCATTAAGGAGGTAGAATCGACAATGAGCGAAATCATGGAACGTCACGATGAAGAGGACATCAATTTTGCGGAGGCACTGGATCAGTCCTTCAAGAAAATACATAAAGGGGAAAAAGTCAAGGGTACTGTGGCTGCGGTAAACAACACGGAAGCAATTGTAGACACTGGCACAAAGTATACAGGCTATGTTCCGCTTTCTGAACTGACCGATGATCCGTCCCTGAAGCCGGCTGATGTTGTCAACGTTGGTGACGAACTGGATCTGATTGTCATCCAGACCAATGACCAGGATGGTACTGCAACCCTGTCTAAGAAGAAGGTTGACGAACAGAAGGGCTTCGAAGAAATCGTAGCTGCAAAGGAAAATGATACCGTACTGGAAGGCACTGTACAGGGCGTTGTAAAGGGCGGCATCATCGTTGCTTACGCTGGCGTACGGGTATTCATTCCGGCATCCCAGAGCGGTCTGCCGAGAGGGGCTGAACTGGATACACTGGTAAAGACCAAGGTTCGGTTTGTAATTCTCGAAGTCAACGAACACAGAAGAAGAGCAGTCGGCTCCATTCGTGCCGTACAGAAGGCTGAAAAGGAAGCTGCAAAGGAAAAGTTCTGGGAAACTGCAGAAGTTGGTGCAACTTACAAGGGCGAAGTAAAGTCCCTGACCAGCTATGGTGCATTTGTAGACCTGGGCGGCATCGATGGTATGGTTCACATTTCTGAACTGTCCTGGAAGCGGATCAAGCATCCGAGCGAAGTTGTTAAAGTTGGCGATGTGATCGAAGTTTACATCAAGGAACTGGATCCGGAAAACAACCGCATTTCTTTGGGCTACAAGAAGACCGAAGACAATCCGTGGGAAAAGTTTAAGGCTACCTACGAAGTTGGCGATATCGTAGATGCAACCATCGTTTCCATCACTCCGTTCGGTGCATTCGCACAGATCATGGATGGTGTAGACGGTCTGATTCACATTTCTCAGCTGGCTGACAAGCGGGTTGAAAATGTAAAGGATATCGTTGCAATCGGCGATGTTGTAAAGGTAAAGATTATCGACATCGACATCGACAACAAGCGGATTAGCATTTCGATGCGTGCTCTGCTCGAAGATGAAGCAGAAGGCGAAGATGCTGAATAAGCATTGACCGTTTGAACAAGCAGTAACAGAAGCCGGTATGGGCAGCAATGCCCGTACCGGCTTTTTGTGAAAATCGGCTGCTCGGAAAATCCAAGTAACTGTGGAAAGCAAAGTGGCTTGTGGAAAACAAAATCAAATCAGAAAGTGGAAATCTCGAATTATTTGCGTGCTGTCATCGATGTTGAAAGAACTCATGGCAGACGGCATGGTGCTCCGGACTTCTTACGATGAAATCCCACCAAGAGTGGAATATCAGCTGACCGAAAAGGGAACGTCCGTTGTGCCGATTTTACAGCAGATTTGTCAATGGGCTGGAGCATACCACAAAGAGGAACAAATACACCCGATGATTCAATGTGAAAAGTGTGATTACCGCTGAACGCAGATTTGCGATTGATACTTTACAAGAAACGGGAAAATGTGCTATAATAACAATCACAGAACCCGAAAGGAGTGTGCACAATGATACTGGAAAATAAGACAGAGGTCACAGTGCCAGCTGTGATGGCAATGCAAAAGGCAATGAATCGGCAAGGGCAACTTGCCCGTTATCTTATTGCCGGACTTTTTTTGCTGGGTGCAATTTGGCAAATCGGCTATTTAATGATACTTGGAACATGGATACAAAGCTATTTCTATGGGATTTTATTCTGTGCACTGGTTGCCGGATTTTTGCTGATTATGCCCATCTGGAGCAACAAAAAAGTATTGAAGCAAGTTACCCAGCAGCTCTGCAATTCGTCTGCACCGCTCATCAATCACTATTATTTTCAGCCGCAGATGCTGAAAATTCGGGATGAAGGGATTCCAGATGGTAGAGATTTGCAGCTGCCCTATTCGGATATTACTCGATTTTTACAGGATGACACTTATTTTTTCCTGTATGTAAAATCCACGAACAGCACTTATATTTTAAAGCGGAATGCGTTTCAGCCAAATGATGACGTGCAAGTCATGGCGTGCCTGCAAGAAAAATTGGCACACTGCAAAGGCATTCGCTGAACCAACGACAAGGAGAACCAAATAGCATGGAACAAATTCGGAATTTTTGCATTATCGCCCATATTGACCACGGAAAATCCACACTGGCAGACCGGATTCTCGAACAGACTTTTACGGTTGCAAAGCGGGACATGGAAGAACAGATTCTGGACAATATGGACATCGAACGGGAACGGGGCATTACTATCAAAGCCCGTGCTGTCCGCCTGAATTATAAGGCAAAAGACGGGAAAACGTATGTATTTAACCTGATTGATACGCCGGGACACGTGGACTTTAACTATGAAGTGTCCAGAAGTTTGGCAGCCTGTGAGGGGGCAATTCTGGTTGTCGATGCTTCACAGGGTATTGAAGCTCAGACTTTGGCAAATACCTATCTGGCAATTGAACATGATTTGGAAGTTGTTCCGGTTGTCAATAAGATTGACCTGCCAGCAGCCGATCCGGAACGGGTTTGTCAGGAGATTGAAAGCGTCATCGGAATTCCGGCAATGGATGCTCCACGGATTTCCGCCAAAGAGGGAATCAACATTGGCGAAGTGATGGAACGTATTGTCACGGATATTCCTGCCCCGAACGGCGACCCGAACGCACCGCTGAAAGCCCTGATTTTCGACAGCTATTATGATGCCTATAAGGGCGTTGTAATTTATATTCGTGTCAAAGAGGGAACGGTGAAAGTCGGCGATACCATTCGCCTGATGGCAACCGGTGCAGAATTTACCATTGTAGAAGCTGGCTATATGGATACAAAGCGGTTGGTCAATGTTGGGCAGCTTTCTGCTGGCGAAGTTGGCTATCTGTCCGCCTCCATTAAGAGCATTGGTGATACACAAGTTGGTGACACAGTGACACTGGCAGATAATCCTTGTGCAGAACCGCTGCCGGGTTATCGAAAAGTCAATCCGATGGTGTTCTCTGGTATCTATCCGGCAGATGGTGCAAAGTATGGCGATTTGCGGGAAGCACTGGAGAAGTTGCAGCTGAACGATGCCTCTTTGTCCTTTGAACCGGAAACATCCATTGCACTGGGCTTCGGATTCCGCTGCGGATTCTTGGGACTGCTGCATATGGAAATTATTCAGGAACGGTTGGAACGGGAATACAATTTGGACTTGATTACCACTGCACCATCTGTTATTTATCGGGTTACGATGACAAACGGGGATGTAGAGATGATTGACAACCCGACCAATTACCCAGACCCGGCTTTGATTCAGCTGGCAGAAGAGCCAATGGTCAAGGCAGAAATCCTGACACCGCCGGATTATGTGGGCAATGTTATGGAACTGTGCCAGAATCGGCGTGGGGTATTTCTGGATATGCAGTATTTGGATGATACCCGTGTATCCTTGAAGTATCATTTGCCGCTAAATGAAATTGTATATGATTTCTTCGATGTGCTGAAATCCCGAACAAAGGGCTATGCATCTTTCGACTATGAAGTGACGGGCTACGCTGCTTCTCAGCTGGTCAAGCTGGACATTCTGCTGAATGGCGATGTGATTGATGCCCTGTCATTTATCATTCATAAGGATAAGGCATATGAACGGGCAAGAAAGATTGTAGAGAAGCTGAAGGAAAACATTCCACGGCAGCTGTTTGAAGTGCCAGTACAGGCAGCTATTGGCGGAAAGATTATCGCAAGAGAAACGATTAAGGCAATGCGGAAGGATGTCTTGGCGAAGTGCTACGGCGGTGACATTACCAGAAAGAAGAAGCTGCTGGAGAAGCAAAAGGAAGGCAAGAAGCGGATGCGGCAGCTGGGTACAGTAGAAGTTCCGCAGGAAGCTTTCATGAGCGTGCTGAAACTGGATGAAGAATAACAGAGAAAGGAACTCTTATGGCGGAAAAACATTCGATTTATGATTGCCCTTATTGTGGCAAAAAGTCTTTTAATCCCCTGACCAAAGCCCTTGCCGGCAACATGAACACCAAAGGCAGAGTCTGCAAAGCCTGCGGCAGACGGGTCGTCAACGGCAAAACCTCTGCCATTGTCCGGACAGTGCTGATGGTGGTTGCAATTATCATTGTATTTGCAACCTATTTCATTGAAAGTAGCGATGCCAAGGCATATTTGATTATGGCAGGAACGATTATCGTAGCATGGCTGCTTTCGATGCTGTTTGATGCATTTTTCTGTCCGCTGACCAAAGTGGTGCGGAACGATGCCGAGTGAATCCACGCTGGGGATTTATATTCACGTCCCGTTTTGCGTGCGGAAGTGTCCTTATTGTGATTTCTATTCCGTTCCGCAGACAGCAGAGCGAATCGAACAATATGGAACGGCACTCTGTCGGTTCTTGCGGCAGATGCAAACCGATTTGCCAGTAGATACGATTTATTTTGGTGGTGGAACGCCGTCCCTGCTGTCTGTTTCTCTGTTGGAGGAGATTTTGCAGACGATTGCCGGAACGGTTTCTCTCCGGCAGCCTGAAATTACATTGGAATGCAATCCGGCAACGGTCAACCGTGAAACATTGCGGCAGCTGCGAGAGATTGGCATCAATCGGCTTTCCATTGGTGTGCAGTCGCTTTCTGATGTGCAGTTGAAACGCTTGGGGCGGCTGCACGATGCTCAAACTGCCATCGAAACGGTAGAGCAGGCAGCATCAGCCGGATTTCAGAACCTGTCCTGTGATGTCATGTTGGCATTGCCAAAGCAGACAACGGCAGAATTACAGGATACTTTACTGCAATTAACCGCTTTACCGATTCAGCATATTTCGGCTTATCTGTTAAAAGTAGAGCCGGAAACGCCGTTTGCATCCATGAACTGGGTGCAGCAGTTGCCGGATGAAGATGCAACCGCAGATTTTTATTTGCAGACGGTGGAAACCTTACAAGCAGCTGGTTTCTTGCAATATGAAATTTCTAACTTTGCAAAGGCAGGCTATGAGAGCCGACATAACTGCAAATATTGGAACTGTGAACCGTATCTGGGATTTGGAGCATCTGCCCATTCCTGCTATGGTGGAAAGCGGTTTTATGTGCCCTCTGATTTGCAGACATTTTGTGCAGCAGAAACCCAGCCAACAGTATTGGAAGATGACAACCCCTGCACCCGAGAAGAACAGATTCTGTTAGGGCTGCGGTTGCGGAAGGGAATCCCATGCAGCTGGCTGCATACAGAACAGTTGCAAAAGTTACAGCGTTATGCAGCTGGCGGATTGGTGGAATTTTTGAATGACCGTGTGGCATTGACTCCGAAAGGGTGTCTGGTGTCCAATGCGATTTTAGCAGAGATTTTATAAATAGACAAAAAAGGACAAGATGGCATGCAATCGTCATCCTGTCCTTTTTTTGTATGGTTGTTGTTGTGAATATAAAAATTAGTCGGTAAATACCTGCTTGATGCTGTCGTAGTGCAGGAATACACCTTGTTTTCCGTATTCCTGAATCTGTTCCAGCGTTGCAAATGCATATTCCATGACTTCCCGTTCCTGTGTATGTACAGCAGAATCCGGAATATCCATGGTATAGCGGAAGATGTCAACAAAATAGTTGTTTTTCTCTTCCGGATTCACACGCTTGTAAGAGAAAACATAGCCGCCGTCTGCGTTGGAAACATCCACGCCAGTTTCTTCTAAGATTTCTCGTTTTACAGCATCTTCGGCAGATTCTCCGGCACGAACACCGCCGCCCGGCACTTCCCAGCAGCCCGGTGCCCATTCTTTGTCCATTCTGCGGCGGGTAATCAGGTAAGTACCATCTGGACGGCGTAATACGCCCAGCACCGTCAGGTGAAAATCGCCCGGCTGCATATTCCAGTCATTGCGGTTCATCGTCCGTCCGGTTTTCTGTTTGTTTTCATCGTAAATATCCCATTGTTCCATGGTAAGTCCTCCTGATCATCCGCACAGTTGCGGACGTGATTGATTATTTTTTTGCTTTGGTATTGCTGAACAGCAGATTGCCCAACGTGACCAGTGCTACAATACTACAAAAACCAATGTTACCAGCGATTAACGTCCATTCTGGCAGAACGGGAATGATTTCTGTCAGCAGAATCACACACGAGAGCAAAGTCAATGCTATTCCGATGATGAGCATGCTGTAGCCAGTAGAGCGACAAAGTTTGTCTTTATCGTATTGTTCTTGTTCTTTTTTTGACATGGTGTTATATCCGGCAATCAAACATGCACCTTTTCCGTGCAGGAAGAATCCAGATAGCACATAACAGCCAATGGAGAAAAGCAGCATGATGCTGAATCCAATCCATTCGCCCATTTTTCACCACTCCTTTTTGTGTAGAAATGGGGTTATTTGGTCTGTGTGATTGGCTTTTCACCTGCTTCTGTTTTAGCAGCCTTTTTCTTCGGAGAAACTTTTTCCAGCAGTTCTTTCACTTCTGGGTCATTGGTCAGGCTGTAAACAACAAGCAGATAGAACTGCGAGCCGGACAGGTCTTTCTTTTCGATGGCTTCCTTTGCCAGAGCGGCAGCAACGCCAACCACTTCCTTGCTTGCACCCGGTTCCATGCCGTACTTTTCAAATGCCTTGTTGACTTCTTCTCTGGTCGGCGGAACAATTTTCTTTTGGGTGATGGTGTGAATGTGGTGCAATTCTGCCTGTACACCCGGATGGTCGGCATAAATCAAGCTTTCATAATAGAAGCAAACCGCACTGTCATAATCTTTCTTTTCGATGCAGTAGAAACCGAGGTTGCAATAGCATCTGGAGAGTGTTACCGGTGTAGTGGCAATGGAAAGGGTTTCCTTGGTTACGCCGAGCAAATCTTCCGGCTGCTTCAGATACTTATAGCATTCTGCCATTTCAAAATACGGGTCTGGATTCAGCGGATTGTAGCGAATCGCATCTTCCAGAACGGAAACAGCTTCTTCTGCTCTGCCGAGATCCAGCAGTACATAGCCATGCAGCATGACCATTGCACACAGGTCAAACGGAGCACGAATCAGTTTCTTAGATGGGTGATAGAAGAACAGATACAGCTGATGTTCCAGCGTGTTCCGCATACTCAAGTACAAATGTTCTTCGGTTTCCCGGAAGTTGATGCAGATTTTTGTATAGAGGGCTTCGGTCAGCTTGAAAGCTTCCTTAATTTTCTTCTGATTGACCAGTTCAACGGCTTCAGCGAAAACCTTGTCCATCCGCTTGCCGTCAATATACAGCATTTTTGCAACTTTTTCTTTCTGGTCATCTGGAAGAATTTCATAAGCAAGGTCAGCAATTTGGCTTTCGACTTCTTTGCCGATTTCTGTTCCGGCATATTCTTCTGCGATATGTTCCAGATGAACCATATCTACACTCTTTTCACCAGTCAAGCCATTTCTTGCTTCCGCCATAATTTCATCAATTGTTTTTGCCATGAGGGGTTACTCCTTTTCAACGGTAATTTAAAAATTTTTTTCATGGAAGGGCAGGGAAATTTCACTGCTTTTTCTATTATAGCATAATCTGCGTGTGGTTGTCAATTGATTTTTGTGCAAAATTACGAGATTTCCGGAGCGGTGTCCGGCAGATTTCCGTCTGCAATGTTTTTCTGGAGAATTTGGTCGGTTAAATCAAAGAGCACTTCCGAGCCGTCTTTCGTTTGAATTTGCCGATGGTAGACCTGTTTCGCTGTGACGGTATGTTCTTTCCAGTCGCTTCCCTGATTGCTGTCGTTGAGCAGGAGCGGCTGTAAGTTGTCCATGGCATGGGCGAATTTAGATTCTGGGGTTTGACGGGCTTCAAATTCGTCAAACAGTGCCTGCAATTCCTGTTTCTGGTCGTCCGGTAGGAGCGAATAAATGCGTTCTTTAGCAGCGGCTTCCCGTGCCTGCTGGGTCTGCTTGCCAGCTTCATCATAAGCGTAGGTGTCGCCGGCATCAATCTCTACTACATCGTGCAGCAGGCACATCATCATGACTTTTGCAATGTCGATGGGTTCGTTGGCGTATTCTTTCAAGAGGTATGCCATAATGGTCATATGCCAGGCATGTTCCGCATCGTTTTCCTGTCTGCCGTGGTGGGAGAGGTGGGTTTGCCGGAGAATATTTTTTTCTTGGTCGATTTCTAGAATGAAATCCAGTTGTTGTTTTAAACGGTCTGTCATCGTAGAATCACGCTTTCTGAGAGGGAAGTTGTTTTTTATTCTGAGGGGGCTTTTTGGGTGCTTTTTTCTTCTTGCGGACGGAATAGCCGAAATCCCCCAGTTTTCTGCCCAGCGAGAAATATTCTCCGTGGGCATAGGCGAGCAGTCCCATTTGCTGGAGATTCAGTTTGCCTTTGCTGTCCACATAGCGTTCTTCCACGTTGACTGCTGTGATTTCTGCCAGCATCAATTCATGTGTACCGAGCAGCTGTGTGGATTGAATCTTACATTCCAGACTGACCGGACATTCTGCAATCAGCGGAGCAAAAACGGTTTGTGCTGGCTCTGGGGTAAAGTGACAGGCTTGAAATTTATCAATATCTTTTCCGCTCCGGCAGCCGCAGAAATCCGTTTCCCGACACATTGCGGAGGTCGGCAGGTTGATGACAAATTCTCGCTGTTCCATGAGAATCGGGTAGGAATAGCGAGTGGGGCGGACAGAAATAGAAACCATAGGCGGATGCGTGTTCAGAACCCCTGTCCATGCAATTGTTAAGATATTGGGGTGTTCCATTGTTCCGCAGCTGACCAGTACCGGTGGAACGGGTGCTAGTAGGACGCTGCCTTTCCAGTGTTGTTTTGCCAAAGAATGAATGCCTCCTTTTTCAAATTTCAAAGAAAGTAATGATAGAAAAATGCCCCTTTGTCCGTGCAGAAAAGGGGCATTCTGTTGGTTCGAGATGAGGAAATGTTATGCTGTTACGCCATACTGTTCCCGATATGCCAGCATTGCATCCAGATATTCTTTACCCGGACCCGGAATGACATCGTTCTGAATGGCTGCAATGATGTCTTCCATGTTGACGATGGCATAAACCGGAACACCATAGGTTTCATAGACGGTCTGAACGGCAGACTGATTGCCCTGCAATGCCTTTTCCATCCGGTCTACCGTGATGACCATACCGATGATGTCCACCTTTGCTGCACCTGTCAGCTTCGGGTAAACTTCTGCCATTGCCTTGCCGGAAGTCATAACATCTTCGATGATGACAACCTTGTCACCGTCAGCGAGTTTCTTGCCGACAAACATACCACCTTCACCGTGGTCTTTGACTTCCTTTCGGTCGAAGCAGTAGCCGACTTCCTGGTCGTATTCGGTTGCCAGAGCAACGGCTGCACTGGTTGCAAGCGGAATGCCCTTGTAAGCAGGTCCAAACAGGGTGTCTGGGTTCAGTCCGTGTTCTTTCATGCAGGCAGCATAATATTTGCCGAGCTGAGCCAGCTGTTTGCCGGTTTTATAGTTGCCGGTATTGATGAAATACGGGGCTTGTCTGCCGCTCTTGAGGGTAAACGAACCGAACGTCAAAACGCCGCAGTCCACCATAAACCGGATAAATTCTTCTTTGTAAGTCATTTGGAATACTTCCTTTCTGATGTGAAAATAAAATCAAAGTTGCGATTGCAACGAAGAAACAAGAATTACAGCTGTTCCAAATCTGCCAGCCACAGTGTCCGGCAGGCATCGCTTGGCATTCGCCAGTCGCCTCTTGGGGAGAGGGTAACGCTGCCGACTTTCGGAGCATCCGGCAGGCAGGAACGCTTGAACTGCTGAGAGAAAAACCGTCGATAAAAACTGCGAAGCCATTTCAAGATGACTGCTGTTTCATACTTTCCGCCCAGTGCTTTTTGTGCCAGATGATAAATTTTAGACGGCGTGAATCCAAATCGCAGCACATAATACAGGAAGAAATCATGCAGTTCATAAGGGCCAACCAAATCTTCTGTTTTCTGTGCAATCGTACCGTCTGGTTCTGGCGGCAGCAGTTCCGGACTGACGGGCGTATCTAAAACGTCCAGCAGGACGGCACGGAGAGCTTCCGGTGTTTTGCTGGCTTCATACTGTACCAGATAGCGTACCAACGTCTTTGGAATGGAGGCGTTGACAGCATACATACTCATATGGTCACCGTTGTAGGTTGCCCAGCCCAGAGCCAATTCTGAGAGGTCACCCGTGCCAACAACAATCCCACCGCACTGGTTTGCCAAATCCATGAGAACTTGTGTCCGTTCTCTTGCCTGACTGTTTTCATAGGTGACATCGTGAACGGATTCGTCTTGACCAATGTCAGCAAAATGCTGCCGGACACTCTTTTGAATCGGAATTTCTCGCAGAGTTGCCCCATAGGCTTTTGCCAGACGGCAAGCGTTCTGATAAGTACGGTCTGTCGTACCAAAGCAGGGCATTGTAACAGCCAGCATTCCGCTTCTTGGCAGTCCCAACAGGTCGAAAGCGTGCACCATCACAATGAGTGCCAATGTGGAATCCAGTCCGCCGGATAAGCCAACGACTGCCGTTTTGCAGCCGATGTGTCGCAGACGGGTTGCCAGACCAGTTGCCTGTAACGTCAAGATGGTTTCACAGCGTTCAGAAAGTTCTGCTGCTCCGGCAGGCACAAACGGTGTTGGAGAGAAAAAGCGATGCAAGGCAGTTTCTGTCAGCGGCATGAAAAATCTTGTGCAGACCGTTGTCAGCGGCAATGGTTGGAATGAGTTGGAACGCTGCCGTTCTGCTGCCATTCGCTGTAAGTCCGGTTCTGCATAGAGCAGACCATCTGAAAATAGCTTGGATTCTGCCAGAATTGCACTGTTTTCTAAAATCAAGTTGTGTCCGGCAAAGACCATATCCTGCGTGGACTCGCCCATGCCGGCATCTGCATAGGCATAGGCACAGAGCAGGCTACCGGATTTTGCTTGCAAAATGGTACGGCGATAAGCAGCTTTTCCAATGATTTCATCGCTGCATGAGAGATTGACAATCAGCGTTGCACCCATGCGAGCCATTGCAACGGAAGGCGTATCTGCAACCCAGACATCTTCGCAGAGTTCCACGCCAAAGGTGAAATCTGGTGCTTCTGCACACTGGAACAGCTGTTGTGCTCCGAACGGGCAGGGAGCAATGCCATCTGCTTGCCAGAACGTCTTGCCGTCTGCTGGTATACCAGGGGTAAAGTGACGCTGTTCGTAAAATTCCCCGTAGTTGGGCAGATGCTGCTTTGGAACGATGCCCAATACAGAACCCTGATAGCAGACCGCTGCACAGTTATAAATTGCTCCGGTATGCCGGATGGGCAGACCGACTACACAAATACAGGAAAGGTTACTGGTTTCTTTCAAAATTGTACGCAGTGCTTGCAACGCACCGTCTAATAGAATTTGCTGAAGGAACAAATCACCGCAAGTATATCCGGTTATGCAAAGTTCCGGAAAGACGACCAGTTTACTGCCGTTTTTTGCAGCTTCTCTGGTCAGGGAGATGATTTGCTCGGCGTTATAGGTGCAATCTGCCACCCGTAGGGGGGGCGTTGCACAGGCAATTGGGAAAAACCCGTTTTTCATGGTACTTCTCCTCTTTCTCCTGAGCGTTCTTTTCTCTATTATACCGAAAAAAGCGGAAAGATGCAAGAGTAGAACGCAAATTATCGGGAAAATTGATTTTCAAGAGGAAAATAATAAGCAGATTTTGTTGCAGAAAACTGCGGTCGAGCTGGCTCAGCTCGGCGGAGGAGGATTGTTAAGGGGGACAAGCTGTCCAATGTCATTAACTTAACATCTAGCCAAGCGAGCTAAAATCTGCTAAAATAAAGAAGGGTG
>ERZ773188.482-NODE-482-length-49187-cov-5.207095_pt1 | contig 49187 bp, 45 predicted proteins | sample MGYA00581011_ERZ773188 | MGnify/ENA primary metagenome ERZ773188 (study PRJEB29015, sample SAMEA2737798) | human gut metagenome | biome: human gut; feature: human-associated habitat; material: faeces | place: China | collected 2012 ...
TAATAATTTGATAAAATTGTTTAGAATTCTAATAATAATTAACGTTAATACTTTTATAGGTTTTCGCCTATTTAAAGTATTTGAATTATATACCTAAGAACACAAAAAAACAAGCAAAATCATGTATCAAATTACGACACATTTTTTGCTTATTTTTGTTGGTTTTATTTCAATATTCTCAATGAATTTAATACTGTTATTAGTGTTGCTCCAACGTCAGCAAATACTGCTTCCCACATGTTTGCAACTCCGAATACGCTTAGTACTAATACTATTATTTTTACTCCTATAGAGAATATTAGGTTTTGTTTTATTATTTTACTTGTTTTCTTTGAAATATCTATTGCACAGTCAATTCTGTCTATCGAGTCTGTCATTACAACAATGTCTGATGCTTCTATTGCAGAACCAGAGCCAACTCCTCCCATTGATATTCCAACATCTGCTCTTGCAAGTACTGGTGAATCGTTTATTCCATCTCCAACAAATGCAACTTTTCCGTTTGTACCTTTATATTTTTCTAATTCTTTTTCAAGTTCAGAATATTTTTGGTCTGGTAACATTTCTGCTTCAAATTCACTTATTCCAAGTTCTTCGGCAATTTGTTTTGCTGCTTTTTTGTTGTCTCCAGTAAACATTTTAGTAACTATTCCTCTAGAATTTAGAGCTTGTATAGCCTCTTTTGTACCATGCTTTGCTTCGTCTTTTAGTAGAATTGCACCTACTAATTCGTTATCAATCTTTAAATAAATTTTTGTACTTTCTGCAACTTCATCTTCTTTGCCAATTAAAGATGAATTTCCCACTAAAACTGTTTTTCCATCAATGTTGTATTTTATTCCCTTACCAGTTATCTCTTCATAATTTTCTACTTTTTTAGTTTCAACATTTTTTGCATTTCTTACTATAGACTTTGCAATTGGATGGTTCGAATAGCTTTCGCCCCATACAACATATTTTAGTACATCGTTTTCCACATATTTATCACTGTAAACTTCAATTTTAGAAATTCCAAATTGACCTTTTGTAAGTGTGCCGGTCTTATCAAAAACAATTTCTTTTACGTCTTTTAATTCGTCTAAGTAGTCGCTTCCTTTTATCAAAATTCCTTCCTTAGATGATTTACCAATTCCAGAGAAATAGCATAATGGAACAGATATCGCAATCGCACATGGGCAAGATATTACCAAGAAAATTAATGCCCTATATATTGAACCATTTTCTCCACCATATGTTACATTAGATATTAATGGCAAGAATATTCCCACTAATATTGCAATTCCAATAACAATTGGTGTGTAAATTTTAGCTGCTTTATTAACAAAAGTTTCTGTCTTTGCCTTTTTATCAGTGGCATTCTCAACAAGCTCTAAAATCTTGCTAACAGTACTGTTTTCATACTTTTCTGTAACTTTTATTTCTAATAAACCTTCTAATACAATACTTCCTGACAAAACAATATCATTTTCATCAACATCTTGTGGTTTAGATTCACCAGTCAAAGAAGCTGTATTTAAACTTGCAGTACCTTTTACAACAACACCATCAAGTGGAATTTTCTCTCCTTGTTTTGCAACAACAATATCGCCAACTTTTACTTCTGATGGCTCGACTATTTCAATTTCATCACCTTTTTTTAGGTTAGCATATTCTGGCTTGATATCCATTAAATCTGATATAGATTTTCTTGTTTTATTGATAGCCTTCTCTTCTAGAATTTTACCAATTTCATAAAGAATAATAACCATTAATCCTTCAGAAGATTTTCCTACCAGATATGCTCCTATACACGAGATTGTAATAAGTAAATTCTCATTAATTGTCTTGCTCTTAAATAATAACTTCACTGCATTTTTTACTGTTTTAAACAATAAAATAGCATAACCTAAGACTATAAATATAGTAGATGCTACTTTTGGCATTGGAACATATAGTCCAACCCCAGCAACAACTGCGCCAATTACAAGTCTCAAAATATGAAGCCATAACTTCTTTCTATTTTCTTTTTGAGCCTTTTCATTTTTTAAGTCTTTACTCTTACTATTAACCTCAAGTAGCTCAACCTCTGGCTCAATACTCTGTATAATCTTCTCAATCCCTTCCTTAGAAAGAGTATCTGTTTCATATGTTAATTTCATCTTTGCAAAATTTACATTTGCATTTTTTATTTCAGGATTTTTGTTTAATCCTTCTTGTATTTCATTTGCACAAGCTGCACAATCCAGTCCTGCAATTTCATACTCATACTTTTTCATACTGTCTCCTTTCGCCCATTAGGGACGCCCCTTTTCTGGGCAATTAACTTTCTTCTATGTGTTCTTTCCCAATCTCATAAATTTTTCTAACATGGTCATCGTCCAAGCTATAATAAACTGCTTTACCGTCTTTTCTTCCCTTAACAAGTTTTGCTTGTTTCAAAACTCTTAACTGATGTGAAATAGCCGATGGTGTTGAATTTGTAATTGCAGCAATCTCTGATACATTAAGCTCTTCTTCTAATAATGCTGCAATTATCTTCATTCTTGTAGAATCCCCAAAAACCTTAAAATTCTCCGCTATATCAAATAATAAATCTTCATCTGGAAACTTACTCTTTATTTTATTTACCTTTTCAACATTGATGCTAATTTGTTCAACATTTTCTTCCATATAACTTCCTTTCTTGCCACTTACCCTTTGGGATATGCATATTTATTTTTATAATTGATTTTAGCCTTTCATTTGAACGATTGTTCATATATTCATTATATGTATAAGGATATAAAATGTCAATATAAATTTAAGAAAATTTTATAAAACTTTCAAACGTATAAAATAAAATTAGCCAGACATGTCTGACTAATTTCATTTTTATTATTATTTTATTATTTTTTTGACTTCTTCAGTGCTTAATTCCACAATCTCTGCAATTTTTTCAATTGGTGTATCTAAAGAATGTAGTTTTTTTACAATCTCTATTTCTCTATCTTTTCTACCACGTTTTTCGCCTCGTTCTTCACCAATCTTTACTCCACGTGCTTCTCCCTCTTTTTCGCCTATTTCTCTATTTGTTTCCATTTCTACATTGTATCTCATAATACTCCACTCACGTTCTTCATATTTAGCTATTTCATCTGGATCTTTGCTTAATTTATTTAGTTCTTTTACTGTTTTATTTATTTCTTCATTCTCTTTTGCCGACATTTCTACTTTCTCCTCCTTACTTCCATCTATCAACCATAGCCATTGTTCTAGCTTTGTATTGCAGTCTGGATTTTTTTCTTTAAATTTTGGAAGTTCTATAAAGTGCATTTCAAACGTATTTGTTGCTTCTTTTTCTTCTTGCTTATAACCCATATCAACAAATTCTGTTGGATTCGTGTCCTCATATTTCATTCTTGCTATTGAATGATATGCATTTCTCTCTAGATAATTATATTTCAATATATTTATTGTTATTATCTTTTTTAGTTCTTTGTAATTTTGTTTAGCTTTTAGCTGTTCTGCCGCAAGCTTTGATAAATATGTACTAGACCTTTCTTTTATATTATGTTCATTCGAAACTTGCATTTCTACATCTACTACTCTTTCATTATCTATATCCAATTTTAAGTCTAATATTCCAAGTTTTTCATCTGCCATATTTGGCGTTAATTCTGGGTTTTTTACTTCAACTTTATTTATATGTATATTCAAAATTGCTTCTAAGAAGTCCTTTAACATTGAATTATTTTCTTCTCTTGCAAATATTCTTTTAAAAACGTAATCTGATGTTAGTGGTAACCTTGTTATCTTTGTATCTTTTGTTCCAATATTATTTTCTTTTAAATCGTTCATTGACTTCCTTTCCATTTTACCATTCTATTCATTAATTTTCAACTGATAAGTAAAATTTTATTGTATTCTCTCTCATATTTTTTCTGGAAGTTCCCCATGCAATATTTTTCTTTGGATTCTGGTTGTTTTAATTTGGATTTTTGCCTTTCGCTATAGCGAAAGCAGAAATTAAATTCTTAGATTTAATAATAATTTGATAAAATTTTTTAGAATTCTAATATATTAACGTTAATCCTTAAATAGATGCTTATCTATGTAAGTTCATTAATTATATATCTCAAAACACAGAAAAACAAGCAAAATCGTGTAACAAATTATTACACATTTGCCTGTTTTTCAATATTTTTTTCAGCCACCTTTCGCTATAGCGAAAGGCAACTTCTTTTTTTAGTTCCACTGTGTGGAACTTCCTTTTTTATTTTCAATTATAATTCTATTGTCTTTCATTTTCTTTTTTATTTCATCACTTCTATATGATTTTATACGATATTCATTTTTTCCATCAAATCTAATTGTTACAGATTTTGTATAATCGGTATTGCTCATCTCACGCATTTCATCTATTATAAGACTCGCTTTATTTTCTTTCATAGTCTCGAATGTAGTCATAAATCCAATACCGGTACCTCCAACATCTTTGTGTGTAGTTGCAGGTTTCAAGCCTAAATTTAGTAATGTATCAATTTCAAATTCTATACCTGTATCAAATACACAAAACTCATAAACTCCGTTGTTCTCTCCCAGCACCGCTAATATACTCTTGAAAGTATTATTGCTAAAATCAATTGCAATAATCGCATCTCTTAAATGGTCACCAATCAAAGTAACTAATCTACTTTGTGGAATTTTGTTATTTATCATATGATAAATATTTCCATTAATTTTTAGATTAAATTGAATTTTCTTGCTATCGCACTCTGACTGCATATACTTAAACATATCATCAATTTCAACTATTCCTGTAGTTGGTAATTTATCTAAAGTTTTAATCTCCTGAGCTTTATCTGTGTACTCTTTTGTTAAATCGTTTATTTGTTTAGAGAGATCTAACTCATCTGCTATTTCGGTATTCATACTCGTTATTTCTTCAACTTTATGTATCAAAGCCCTCTGTCTGTTGTAAAATTCATGATTTAACTTGCTAATCTTATACTTTTCATCCGATAGAGATTTTATTTGAGCATCCTTCAAAGCAATTTCAGATTTATAATCTTCAATGTTCTTAGCTAAAAGCTTTTGTTTGTAGTATAAGGTAAGAGTTTTTTGAATCATGATTATCATAATAAAAGCAATCGCAAAGAACACCATTAACAAGTTATTATTAAAATCCGCATCTGTACTACCATATATGCAATAAATAAACACAACAACAGCACTAATATTCAATAAAATTATCCCAAAATAATCATTATTTATTGTATCTTTCAAAAATGAGATTCCGTTTTTAAATCTTTTTAACTTCCATATAGAAGATATAAATATCATTTCTATTATTAATGTAAGTATCAAATCTATTGTTCTACTGTTAATACTTAATAGTAATTTAGGTATTAGTTCCACTAATAGTGCTACACAAAAAAATGTATACACTAGTGCATTTGCAATTAAGTTACTAACAATTATTGATTTTTTTCTGTCACTCATAAACAACTTCTGAACTACAATTTGAAAGAAATACGATAACAATGTAATAAAAAACACATTACTATTTATGAAATTTTTCATTATTGTATATACAACCAGTGACAATATACTCCCTATGATTACTTTCATTTTATATTTTTCCTCAGAATTTATCTTAAAAAATGTTCCATATATAAAACAATTCATAGTAAATGTTTTTATTATTACATTAATCAAATCCATATTCATATTGCAGTCTCCTTTTTATCACTATTATACATTAAAAAAAAGATGCAATCAATATAATATTAATTACATCTTTTCTGATTTTATATTCTAATCATTTCTTTTATCCACTCTAATATTTCTTCCCAAGTCATCTTGCGTTCACCACCTATCTTTTTATTTATTACAATAAAAAGATACCACTCGAGTGCCTTGATACGAGTGGTTTTTAGAGGCGAACATCATGTGTAAATTTTGAAATTCTATAACATTTTATGCAATTTCATTCGCACAAAATTTTCACTTTTTTCTTAAATTTTATGGATTTTTTTACCAATAGATAAAACTTAATCTAAAAAAGAGTGTAATTTTAATATAAAGTCCTTATTGGAACACACACTTTTTTCAGTGTAAACTCCACTTTGTACATTATATAAAAACTCACTCTTTTTTTTAGATCTCTTTCTTTATTTTCTCTACGTAATAGTAAATGAATTCTACAGGTGTTGGTACACCAGTATTATAATTTATGTGTGCTGTATAAAGTTTCTCTAAATCTTCAATAGCAGTTACTCTCCATGCACGCACTATCGCATTTTGCATAGCTCTATTTATAGTACTTGTAGGTCTTTTATGTTTTGATAACAAGTATTGATTTATAGAAACCTGACTATTCTCTCCTTCCTCAGATAACAAATATGTTATTGCATCAAATAAATATTTTCTGCCCTGCAAGTGTGATGCTATACCTATTAGATCTAATTCGTAATTTACCTTTTCCGCTATTAGTTTTTCTTGTTTTGCCTTTTCTTCTTCTATTTCTTTTATATCTGTAGATGCTGTATTTGTATAATTATTAAGTAATAGTAACGTGTTTATTACATTTTCCACATTATAGTTTTCTTGCTTCTTATAGAAAATGAAGTCAACTTTATTTTGATGTAAATAATCATATACTGAATCTGAATATACATTTGTTGTTACAACAATTTTGGGAATTTTACTTAGCTTCGTAATTTTAAGCTTTTCTAAAAACTCAAATCCATTTCCAGTACCTGAATTTAGCTCTAAGTCTAAGATTACTCCATCAATATCATTTTCCTTTAGACATTTAATGCCTTCTTCTGTTGAGTTTGTTATCTTCACAAATGTTACATCATTCATTTTCTCGGCTAATTTTTTAAATTTATCTTGTTCCTTCTTTTCATCTTCAATTAACATCAATTTCATTTCTACATCACCTTCTACTTCTTATTTTCGACATATTCTATCATATATTGTCATATTTTACCACATCTTCTATCTGCTTTTTGTCATCTATTTTTAATTTTTTCAAACTAAAATCTATTAAAATAGAGAAAGAAAGGATGTTTTATTATGTTAAGAAAAGAAATAGGATTAAGAGTAAAAAATATACGTTTAAATATGAATATGACGAAGCAGAAAATGGCAGATTTGCTCGGTATTTCTGGACAATATCTTGGCATGATTGAACGTGGTGAAGGCACCCTGTCTGTTGATAAATTGAAGATACTTTGTGATATGACTGGTTTATCTGCTGATTATATTCTATTTGGTAAAGATTCTAATTCTACTCTAAACCTTTCTAAAAAACTTTCAGGTTATTCTGATGAAGAAATAAAACTAGGTTGTGCAACGCTTGAAAATTTAGCCTTGTTTCTTAAACATATAGATTAATAATTAACCTATAAATTTGAATTAACATTATTTCAAATTTATAGGCTTTATTAAAATTAGTTTTCTGATATAAACTTATAAATATTATTTCAAATATTTTATTTCAAACATTGTTCCTTTTTCCTCTTCCGACTCAACTTTGATATATCCGTTTGCTTTTTCTATTATTGTTTTTGCGAGCGAAAGTCCAATACCAATACTATTTTCAGAACTATTTTTTGATTTATAAAATCTTTCAAATATATGATTTATGTCTTTCTTACTTATTCCCTCTCCTTCATCTTTAATCTGTATTTTTACAAACACACTTGTATTTTCCACATTTATATAAATGTTAGAATTATCACTACTATGTTCCACAGCATTTTTTATTATGTTTGTAATTGCTTCTAATTGCCAATTGTAGTCAGCATTTATTGTAGCCGCTTCGTCTATATTAGAAATTATTTTTATATTTTTTACATCTAATATTATTGCTAAATTTGATACGGCTTTATCTATTAAGTTCCTTACATTTATTTCTTCATTTTTCATTACAATAGCTCCTGCATCAAATTTTGCAAGTTTCAGTAATGAGACTACCAAAGAAGAAATCCAGTCAACCTGTTTACTTATTTCTTTTATGAACTCTACTCTAGTTTTACTATCCATGTTTGGATTGTCTTCTATATTATCTAGCATTATTCTCATTGATGTAATTGGCGTTTTTATTTGGTGTGATATATCTGCCAAAGAATTACTTAGGCTCACTTTTTCTTTTTCACTATTTTCGGCTGTTTCTCTTAATAATATTGTAGTTTTATACAATTCATTTCTTAACCTTGATATTTCATCTTCTCCGTTTTCTTCTATTTTTAGCTTGTAGTTGCCTCTGTTTACTTCATTTAAATATTGATTTACTTCTCTTATTCTGATTTCTTTTTTATTATTGTAATATATCACAATTAATATAATTACAATTCCAAATATTGAAATATATAATATGTTTATTTTTCTGTCTACATTTTTTTTATCTTCTAATTTTTTTATATAATTTTCATTATCTAAATAACCATATTTTTTTAATATATTGGTTTTGTTATTTTTAGTGTTTCTTAATATATTCAATATTTCTTCTTCTCTTACATCTGGATATTTTTCTATTACTGTATCAACTATATTCGATATTGCTGAATTTACTATATATTCATATTTTTCATTCTGCTTTTCTGAAATATAACAATATCCCAATATTGCAACAATTACTAAACATGCTCCGCATATTGCAATTTTAACTTTTTCCATTTATTCTCACTCCCTGCTTACTTTTCAACTCTGTACCCAATTCCTTTAATAGTTTTAATTACATCATTTTCTCCGAGTTTTGCTCTTATTCTTTTTACATAAACAGTAAGCGTATTATCGTTTACAAAGTTTCCTGCCACATCCCAGATTTTATCTAAAATATTCTCTCTTGTTACAGTCTTTCCCATATTAGAGAACAACAGTACTAAAATTTTGTATTCGAGCGCTGTAAACACAATTTCTTCCTGTCCTACATATACTCTGGATGCATCTAAATCTATTATTACATTTCCTGCCTGTAGTTTATTGCTTTCTTCTTTTTCATATCTTCTTAAAATATTATTTATTCTTGATATTAACTCTCGTGGTCTAAAAGGTTTTACGACATAATCGTCTGCTCCTAAATCAAACCCATTTACAACATCTTGTTCTTCGTCTTTTGCTGTTAAAAATAATATAGGAGTCGTCATATTTTTCTTAATATCTCTGCACAATTCAAAACCACTTCCATCTGGAAGCATTACATCTAATATTATTAGGTTAAACTCACTTTTGACAAGCTTGTCCTTAGCAGTCTTTACATCACTTGCAAGTTCTACTACAAATTTTTCTTGCTCTAATGAATATTTTAGCCCTTTCTGAATAGCCTCATTGTCTTCTACCAATAAAATTTTTTTCATTCATTTCCCCTTTTATAGATTTTAAGAAATAACTTATATTAAAATATAAATTATTTCTCTACTATTAATAATACGTATTTCTATTATATTTGCTCATTTGCAGATAATTTGCATATATTCCTGTTGTTGATATTGTGATAAATTTTATTGCATATATGTCACAATAAACTAAACTATCATTTTCAAATGAACGAAGCAAAATATAGCTTGCTCCAACATCTTCTAGTACACCAATTCTATCAACTAAATTATTTGTTCCAATTAAAAATTCAACACGCATCAATTTTCCTATTTGTTCACGTAAAAATGCCGGTGTATATATTGGATTTTTCAAGGTTTCTGGCCAATTATCTTGCTGGTTTGGATTTAGCAACTGTCTATTTTCTATTTCTTTATTTTCCATTTACCATTCCTCCATCAAGGTACTTTTGTCAGTTGAAAAAAATTGAATCCACATAATCTTTCAACAATACCTCTTTTTAAGTGTTATTATATAGAGGTGTTGGCTTGTAAAAGCAATGTTTGCCTAGCCTTGTATGCAAACTTCCTGAACCATTTGCTGGGAAAGTGCTTCCACACGTTGGTCTAAATGGATTTAAGTACCACAAACAGTTATCTATCTCATTTAGCCTGTTACCTGATAATGCCCAATCTGCAATGTTATAATGCACATCTGTCGGAGTCATGTTGTATATGTTTTGACTGTTATAGCTTCCACGTATAGTTTCTCTTGCACAGTCAAATTGTCCTTGTTGAAATAATATGTTTCTAATATTTCCCCCCTGCGAAATTCTTGCATATTCGCCGTTTGGTACATTTACTCTATTCATTATAACACTTGCCACGGCCTTCATTCCATTGTCTCCTTCACCGCCAGCTTCACATTGTATCATTCTTGCAATTAATTCTCTTTCCGAATACGCCATAAGTTTTACACCTCTTTTATATTATATGTGAATGTAAAGCTTATGTTCATTACTTTTCGCTTTTCTCTGTTAAAACTTCTGTTTCTTGCATTTGCTTTTTTTCAATTCTTTTCTCTCTAAATGTGCTTATCATAACAATTATCGCACTTATTATAATAAATAAATAGAAATTTGCGCCTCTTGTTAGAAGCATTGCACTGCTAATTATTGTCTCTGGAAATACGTTTTTAAATATTCCTAAAAATCCACCCTCGCTTACTCCAACAGCCCCAGGCGATGGAATTCCGGACACTGTAGCATATAGCACTGCTTGCAATGTTAATATTTCAAATATGTTGTATTCTGTTAATCCAAATGCTAAGTAAATCCAATATGGCACACTATAATATGCTATCATTTGTACAACAGTTGTTAATACTGTTTTTAACATTAATATTTTATGCTCTTTTATGTATTTTGCACTTGTTTGATATGATTCTAATTCTTTTTCTAGTTTTTCTTGCTTTTTTTCCACATTAGGAATTCTAAAAAATTTTAGTAATTTCACTGCAAACTTTATTAATCCCTCCGAAAGTTTCTTCGAAAAAATTGCAATTATCAATAACATTAAAGCACTTGAATTCAATATAATTCCGAGTATTAATAAATAAATTAATCCACTTTTTAGTACCTCAAAATGTATTACAGCACTTATAGTTCCTACTGTTATTGTAACTATTTGCAGACTGCAAAGTTGCATTAATAGTGCCAAAGTAGAATTTGCAACAGAAATATCATCCTTATGCATGTAATATATTTCCATTGGCTGTCCTCCACTTGCAGCAGGAGTTATTGCACTAAAGAAAAATCCAATTAGTGTGTATCTGATATTACTTATAAGCTTTGATTTTTCACCAAGTTCTTTCAAAATTCTCGTAATATTTACAGCTTCTCCTAAAATGTAAATGCTCATTGCAAGTACAGCAAATAGAATATATTGTTTTTTTACCTTAGCAGCAACACTAAATATTTGTGAAACATCTTGGTCTTTCAACACTAATGAAAATGTTAAAATTATAAGTAATATAAATATTGTCAGATTAACTAATATTTTTTTTATTTTGCTTTTCTTCTCTTTTTCCATGTTATCCTCATTTTCTGTATTAAATTTATCATTCATTTGTGACTTTTAAGTGACTTTCGCCCAAAAAAGGGCGTCCCTATTGGGCGAAAATTGCTCTTACTTTTGGTAATAAATAATGACTGCCACCTTTTCCTTTTACGTTTTCTACCATGCTTACTACTAGTAATAAGCTCTCATCACTTTCTCCTACGTTGAATGCATTAAACCAGCCTATTTCTGTGCCTTCGGTATCGTCCTTTGATTGTTTTATTTCTGCTGTTCCTGTTTTTCCTGCTATTGTTTTTCCTTCAATTTTTGCTGAATGTGCTGTTCCACTCGGATTTTCTACAACTTGTATTAAGCCGTCTCTTACTTCGTTTGCAGCTTCTTTTGAAAATGCATTTTCCTTGTAGTATTTAGCCGTTTGTGAACTTGCATTCTCTTTATACTCCAAGTATGGCATTATCATGTTGCCTTCATTTACAAATGCTGAGTACATCATTGCCATATGTATTGGGTTTACTAAGACTTCTCCTTGACCATATCCGGAATTTGCAAGTTGTGTTTCGTTTGTAAAGCTTTCACTGTTTGAGTATGAAGACTTGCTTATTGTTTGTGGAAACTCTATTTGTTGTCCAAACCCTATATTTTTTAGTGAATTTATTAGATTTTTGCCTCCTATTTTTAAAGCAGCCTTAGCAAAATATATGTTATCTGAATGTATTAATGCATTTTTCAGATTTGCAGGTCCATTATACGTAGAAAGTGTTGTTATATAGAAATCTCCCCAAGAACTATCGTTCTGCCACTTTGTTCCGCTTCTTCCAAAGTCATCATCTGCTGAAAAAGCACCAGTAGTTAACCCTATTGCGCCAATTATCGGTTTAAACGATGACCCAGGAGCATATGTTGCCAAATATCTATTATATAATAAATTATCTGGGTTTTCCGTTAAATTCTTATAATCTGCCGTTGTCATTCCTAAGCTAAAATCATTAGAATCAAATGATGGGCAACTTGCAAGTGCAAGCACTTCTCCCGTCTTCGGGTTCATAACAACAACAGCACTCTTGTCATCTTTAAACTGTTCATATACAGTCTGTTGTAATTTACTATCTATTGTCAATTTCACATCTTGACCGTCTTTTTGTTCTTGTTTTGCAATAGATGTTTTCTTATTTCCATTTGCATCTTCTATGTAAATTTCTGAACCGTTTACTGCTCTTAAAGTACTCTCGTAAGCACGTTCTAATCCATATTTTCCAATTTTACTACTCGAAGTATACCCATCTTTTGCCTTTTCTTTCAGCTCTTCCGCATTTATTGGTTGGATGTAGCCCACTAATTGAGAGGTTGACACTCCCTGTGGATATATTCTCTCATCTGCATCAATTATTTTTATTCCCTTTATCTCTAGTAATTTATTCTTTAATTCCATTTCATTCTTTCCCACAGTCTTTAACGGAACAAAAGTATCAGCCTTGACATATGATGCCGAAAGCTCGCTATTTATACCATCTGAAGTCATATTTAAAAGTTCAGCAATTTTTGCAATATCTTCTTCCCTATTATCACTCATCTTTCCAGGAACAAGACCTATTTTTGAAGCAACTCCGTTTGTTGCCAAGTATTCTCCATTTCTATCTAAAATACTACCTCTCTTTGCTTCTATGGTCTTTACCCTTACCTTATCTTCGGTATTCAACTTTGGAAAAATCAAGTTAGACGTCCAATCTATTTTATATTCTTTTTCTTCGTTCAATTCAAGAGTTACAGTATTTGTAAAGTCAACATGTCCAGACATTGTATCCATACTATTTTTATATGTAACTTTTGCTAATTTATTTTCATTTTCTATACTCTGTATGTCAACACTAAAATTTTCAGCCTCTATGCCTTCATAAATATTTTTATTTCTCTTAATAAAATCTTCTTCCAAAATATTAGCTTTGCTTTTTGATGACAACAAAGAATACATATCTTCATACTTCTTATCATTAATATATGAAGCAAAAGTCTGCAATACGTCTTCCGGTTTATTTTTAGGTTTATTGTTAAAATATATCGTTATTCCTATTCCCACAGATATCGCTAATATTAGAATAATGCTTATTACAATAATTATAATCTTCTTATTTTTCATTGCTATTTTCTCCCAATCTCTATTTTCCATTACATTATATCATACAAAACTACGAATAGCATCAGTTATATAAAATTTTTCGAAAACCAAAAGACCAGATTAATTACAATCCAGTCTTTTGCTAGTTACAACTTATTAATATTTATAATTTTATATATTATCCTGTCTTATTGTTTCTATAATGTTCTGCTTGTTTATTTTGTTTAACGAATATTTCATTGTTAGTCCTACTATTATAAATACAAATATTACAGAAATTATTATTGCATGCCATGGTATTATAAATCCAAAGTCTATCGAATTTGTAAACGATTTGAATATTTCATACGAGCCTAAAAGCCCTATTGGTATTCCTATTAGCAATGATTTTGCACCATACATTATGCTCTCTAATTTTATCATTTTGTTAAATTCTTTTGTTGTCATTCCTATTGATTTTAGGTTTGCAAATTCTTTTGAACGTAGTATCATGTTTGTTGTTATTGTGTTGAATATGTTGGTTACACCAATTAGTGTGATTACTGCTATGAATCCATACAAGAATATTGATACGAGTATTATTATCCTTTTTTGTTGATCTGCATACTCAGCTAAATTTGTTATCATTATATCTTCAAAGTCTTCGCCTTCTTTTTTAAGGTCTGTTAGCTTGTTTTCTATTTCTGATGGTTTTTGTGCATCTATGCATAGGTTTCCACTATTTAATTCACTCTTATCTTTAGTAACTACTGGATAATCTTCAGATACAAACAAGTAGCCTCCCTCTGTATAACATCCTTCATATCCCATTGGTCTTTCTGTTGTAATTTTAGAAATCTTAATTTGCTTTTGCTCATCATCCATAGTAACTTCCATTGATTCTCCAGCTTTCACATTAAAATAATGCTCAACCTTTGATTTTCCTTGCCCTAGATAATGCATCATGTCGTCTCCAAGTATTGCTATATTTGAATAATCTTTCTCGTTCATTCCAAGGCTTTTTACATATGACTTGAAGTAGTCATTGTTAACCATAACAATTGTCAAACCTAGAGTATTATACTCATATTTTCCAACATCTTCTGGGAAGTCTTCTTCATATATCTTTTTTTTATTTTCTAATTCTTCTTTAGCAAAGTCTGTTCCATATTTGTTTACGTCTATCACAGCACTAGTCTGGTATGAATAACTGTAGCTATTTATTCCGCTCCATGTCGCAATTTTTTCATATAATGCTTCATTTCCACCATTTACGGCTATGTTATAGCTCAAATCTGTATAATATGAACCTGTCATCATCTGTCCATAAGTTAAAAATGATGAAAGTGCTATGAATATTGATATACTTACAACTAGTGACACTACTGTTGTTCTGTATTTTTTTCTATTTCTTTTTAAGTTTTTGCTTGCAATTACTCCGCCTATTCCAAATAATTTTTTCGTTAATTTTGATGTTTTTATTTTTCTTGTCTTTATCTTTATATCATCTGTTCCACGTATTGCCTCAATTGGTGGAATTTTAGATGCTTTTATTGCAGGAATTAAGCATGATAAAAATATTGTAATGCCAGAGATTACTACTGAAATTAAAATTGCCATTCCTGGTACATTATACACAAATTCTGTACCTTCCATCATGTCTCCAATTAATAAATTTACTATCCATAATAAAATTATTATTGCAACAATTCCTAATAAGATTCCAAGTGGAATTGCAATTATACCAATATATAATCCTTCTAGTAAAACACTTCTTTTTATTTGTTTTTTAGTTGCTCCAACAGATGCTAGCATTCCATATTGTTTTGTTTTTTCAGATACAGAAATACTAAAACTGTTTCTTATTACAAACACACTGCTTACGATTATTATTACTATAATAACACTTGCAATTCCATATAGAACTCCTAAAGTGCTCTCACTAAGAACTCCTTCGAACCTTAATAAATCTGAATTAACTTCTACTTCAATTTCATTCTTAGTTTCCGCTTCTATTGTGTTTTTTATTTGATTCTTTACATTTTCATATTCTTTTGGATTTTTTAGAGTTACATAGAAGTTGGATGTTTTTGAAACTTTTTTATCTGTGTTACCAATATTGCCACCCTCGTTTGAATATGTAACTGCCGTATAGCCTGGTGCTGAATAAGGCTCAAGTCCTGTGTTAGGTCTTTTCATTATTCCAACAACAGTGTATTCTTTTTTCTGTCCATCAACAATTTGCTCCTCATAATCTTCGTTGTCTCCGGCTTTTCCAGTCTCTTGATATATATATTCTTTTGACGAACTTGCTAGATATGGATTTTTTTGATTAAGCTTACTGCCGTCCATTAGTTCTCTTGTCCCAACATTTAAAGTAATCTTATCTCCAACATTAATCTTAACTCTACCATTATCAATTAAATGTTGCGGAATAACAATCTCATTCTCATTTTGAGCCATTCGACCTTCTGTCAATTTATATGCACCTTTTTCGAAAGCATTTTCATTCATAGAAACCACATAAATATATGGTTTATCCTCATTTTGAATACTCTCGAATTCACTGTATCCCAGCTCTTTTGTAGTATAATAACTATCAACCGCATTGTTCTGCGTAATATATTTTTGCTGTTCCTGTGGTACATTAGAAAATGAAATATGATAATCACCATCACTATTCTTAATAAGATTTACAAATGTCTGCTGTGCACTCGTAACCAGTCCTGCAACCGCACAAACCAGCGCAGTAGAAAGCATAATTCCAATAATAGTAACAATTGTACGTTTCTTATTAAGTAATAAATTTTTCTTAGTCAACTTATTTAAAACATTCATTATATATTCTCCATCTTTTCGCCCAATAGGGACGCCCTTTTTTGGGCGAAATTAACTTTTCGTTTCCAAACAGCTTCCTTTACTGGGCAAAATTTATATTATTTTTTCTTCTTCTCCCAAGAAAGGGCGTCCCTATTGGGCGAAATTTTTCTCATCCTTTATTATTTTTCCATCTTCTATTGTTATAACTCTTTCTGCTTCTTTTGCTATTTCTAAGTCGTGAGTAATTATTACAACAGTCTGGTTAAACTTTTTGTTTGATAATTTTAATAATGATATTATTTCATCACTCGCCTTTGAATCTAAGTTTCCTGTTGGCTCATCTGCAAGCATTAATGCTGGATTATTTATCATTGCTCTTCCTATTGATACACGTTGTTGTTGTCCTCCAGATAATTGGTTTGGCAGATGCTTCTCTCTTTTTTCTAACCCTAATGTTTTTATTAACTCATCTAATCTTTTCTCATCAACTTTTTGTCCGTCTAAGTCACATGGCAATGTTATGTTTTCTCTTACATTCAATATTGGTATTAAATTGTAAAATTGATAGATTAAACCAATTTGTCTCCTTCTAAATATAGCCAGATTATCATCATTTAAAGAATAAATGTCTTTTCCATCTATGAACACTTTGCCTGAAGTTGGTCTATCCACTCCTCCTAACAAATGTAGTAACGTAGATTTTCCGCTTCCACTAGCTCCAACAATCGCAACAAATTCTCCTTTCTCTATCGAAAAAGAAATGTGGTCAACTGCATTAACCTGATTTTCACCTTTTCCATAAGTCTTAACTAAATCTTCAACTCTTAAAATTTCCATTATATTTTCCTTTCTTTTCAAATTTTCTTTTACTGGAATTATAATACATCATCAAAGTGACAAATAAATGACATTTGTAAATTTCTATTTCATTCATTAAAGAAAATTTTTTTCATATAAGTCACCCAGATTTAATATTGATAGACTCAATCGAAATTCGTATACTAGAATTAGATATTATTAAAAATACATACTATAAGAATAAGCATGATAAAAAGGCTCAGTAGATGTTATTTTTAGATGACCCTAATTTTAATAATGTATGACTCAAGGACAACATGAAAAATCTATTGAAATAAAAATGAGCGAATTTCTTCACTCATTTTTTTGTAGAACTTTTTTACAGTCTGTTTATTATATCAACACATTAATTTTAGTTATTTTTTGAGTTCTTTTGTAAACTCCAAATATTGTACATTATCATACACAAATTTTATGAATTCTTCTTTATCACTTAATTCTCCAATATATTCGCTCGGAATTTGTGATACAACTCCTCCCAATGATAATTTTTGAAATACGCTTTCGAATGCTAGTTTTTCTTTATAGTCTATTTTTTCATCTTCACTCGCATGGTACGAACTTGTATATTTTTCTTTGTCTGTCACATTTTTTATTACTCCAAATCTTTCTTTGTCTATTCTTTCGAATGTTTTGCATACCTTTTGACTTGTTTCTCCATATAAGCAAAAACCTAAGCCAGAGGCTTTCTTCCACTTTTCAACAGTTTCTTTTAAATGCTTTACTATCTTTATAGCAAATTCTTTTCCATTTGGTTCAGTGTTAGAAACTTCTTTCATCATCATTGTTGCTTCATATACTCCTACATATCCTAACGAAATTGTAGAGTAACCATCTTTCAAATATTTGTCGATTTTTTCTCCCGATTTTAAATGCGCTATCGCACCATATATCCAATGTATTGGACTCGTATCACTTACTGTACCAAGCAAAGCATAGTGTCTGCACAATAAAGCCTCATGGCACAATTCCAGTCTTTCATCTAGCAAGCTAAAGAATTTATCTTCATCACCATCTGCCACGATTGCAATTTGTGGTAAATTTATGCTAACAATACCTTGATTAAATCTTCCTTCAAATTTATATGTTCCATTCTCGTCTTTCCATGGAGTTAGAAAACTTCTAAAGCCCATTGGTGAAAAAACATTTCCGCTATAATTTTCACGCATTTTTTTAGCCGATATAAAACTTGGCTCTTGCGTCTTATTTGCACAATCTAATGCAAGATGTGTTAAATAATCATATTTTCCACCATTTAAGCAGTTATCTTCATCAATTACATAGATCAGCTTTGGAAATTCCGGATTAATATATTCTCCTTCCGCATCCTTCATTCCATCAATTCTTTGCTTCAAGATTTCTTCTATTATAAGTGCATTTTCTTTTATGTATTCATCGCCTTCTCTTAAATACATAAATAATGAAACCAATGGACTACGCCCGTTTGTGGTCATTAGTGTATTTATCTGATATTGAAGTGTTTGTACACCACTCATTACTTCTTCTTTTATCTTCTTATCTAATATTTCTTTTGAAGGCACGCCTCCAAACTCTTCCTTAAATTTTTCATAACTCTTTCTAACATACTTGCCCAAATGACTTATATTTACAGATTGTCCACCATATTGCGTTGACGCAACTGTTGCAAGAATTTGTGCAAGCACAGTGCAAGCAACTCTAAAACTTTTTGGGCTCTCTATCAATTTGCCATTTATCACTGTTCCATTATCAAGCATGTCTCCAATATTAATCACACTAGAATTAAAAATTGGTTGTAAAAAATAGTCCATATCATGGAAATATAGTACTCCTTCTTCATGAGCCTTTACTATTTTTTCAGGTAACAGTAGTCTCTTCGTTAAATCCTTAGAAACCTCTCCAGCTATATAATCCCTTTGTGAAGACGCAAGCACAGCATTCTTACGTGTTCCGTCTTCCAACATCTCCATATTTTGATTTTTTATGAGTCCAAGAATAGATTCGTCTGTGGTGTTCTTCTTTCTAACCAACGCTCTATTATATCTATAAATCATGTATTTTTTTGCAAGCTTAAACTTTTTCTTATCCATAAGTTGCTCTTCTATTATATCTTGCACATCTTCAACCAAAATTCTCTTTTTATCAAGTGACTCAATATATTTTATTATATCCTTAATATCTTGCTTATCTGCTCTTTCCTTTTCTGTAACCTCTTGGTTTGCCTTCTCAATAGCAATTTCAATCTTCTCTCTATTAAAATCTACTACACGTCCATCTCTCTTAATAACCTTCATAAATTCCTCCTTGGATTTATCTAAATTACTGACTCTTTAGTTTCATTATAAATAATATTTTTTAATATAACTAAGCAGTATTATTTGCAAAACATTTTTCTGCCCACATCGACATAACTTACCTAAAAAACATTATCTCATAACTATTATACCTTAACAATTTATTTTTTCTGTTGCAAATGCAACGTTTTTGAAGTATAATTGAGTAAATTTTATTTACAAATTTAAGGACAATGTTAATGGAAATATCAGATATAATTGAAAACATTTCTTGTAATTGTATTAAGGTTCAACGTAAGACCTTTGAAAAAGGCAGTATTATTACAACTTACATAGAAAAAAGAAAACAAATTTGCATACTGCTTTCTGGAAAAGCGGATTTAATTAGATATGATTTAAACGGAAACAAGGATATAATAGAAAGTTTTGTTGCATCAGATATCTTTGGTGAAGCCTTCTACCCTGTTCATACCAACCACGAACTTTTTGTTTTAGCAATGGATAAGTGTGAGGCTCTTCTATTTTTGTATGATGACATACACGAAAAATGCAGAAGCAATTGTAAATTTCACACAACACTCGTATCTAGCTTACTAGAGCTTATATTAAAACAAGCAGTACATCAAAATACTAGAATAGAAATACTTTCAAAGAGGTCTATCAGAGATAAATTACTTACTTATTTTTCTATTCTTTCTAGTAAAAACTTCTCTAAAAATATTACACTTCCAATTTCAATGACTAGCCTCGCCGATTACCTAAGCGTAGATAGAAGTGCAATGATGCGTGAGCTCAAATGCTTGGTAGATGAGGGATTTATAAGCCGTGATGGTAATAAAATAAAGCTTTTATTTTAACAAATTAAAGCTTTATTTTTTAGCTTTTTCTTTCCATAAAGCCTCATTTATATTTTTTCAATAAAATAAGCCCATTTTAAAGTAAAAATACATATTTTTTATATTCTTATGTATATCACTTCATTTAAAACAGGCTTTGACGTATTCAAATTTGTACGCATTTTTTAACAATATTTAGTCATTATCACTTTCTATATTACTCTCAACTTCATAATTTTCGTTTTCTGTATTTCTGTTCTCTGTATTTGTAATATTGTTTTTTCCTTGAAAAGTCTCATTATTTTTATTGCTCTCTGTATTATTTGTTACTTCCGTATTTGTTTCAGTATTTTCCGTATTGCCTGGCACTTCTGTATTTTGCTCTGTGTTTTCTATTTTATTTTCAATATCGTTATTTTTATCGCTTTTTGTGTTTTCTTTATCATTCCTTTTGGCAATATCATACTCCTTCCAAGGGTTGTCCGAATCTGGATCCGTTGGGTCCCAACTATTTACCTCACTGTCTCCAGAAATTTTTCTTTCTGATGGCTTACCCAATGGTCCAGGGTTAGAATCTTTGTAAAAATATACTTTTGTTCCAGCCGCACAATTATCATATATCCATTTTGCATTTTTTACAGTAAGCCTTATGCAACCCAAAGAAGCTGAAGTACCCAATTTATCATACTCCCAATATTCTAAACTTGCATTATTATATTTCTCAGTATATGGTACAGAATGGAACAATATATTTCCAGTTATTTGTGTTGCATATTGACCATACACATCACCTTGAAGACCTTTCCATTCCCATCCACCATATTTTTTTAGTGAATAAGTTCCGCTCGTTGGGGTTGCAAAGCCAACCGAACAAAGCATTACCTTTACGCAGTTTTTGTATTCTCCGTTTTCATCTTTTTCATATACATTAACTACATTTTGCTTACAATTTACTTCTAATCTATATTTTGTACCACTCGTATTTTTAGCTTTTTCTTCAGTTACTTTATTTTCAACTACTTCGTTCTCTTCTACACTATTTTCTATAATCTCTTCATTTACATCTTCTTCAAAATTTTGTGTATTTACGCTATTTACGAATTCATCCGCTAAACTTTCTGGTTCCTTTGTGGCAACTTCTTTCGCAGTATTCTTACTAATTATACTTGCAGTTATTATCGTTATTAAAATAGCTAATATTAAAATTATAATTCCTAATATAATTCTCTGTTTTTCTTGCTTTCTTTTTCTAATCTCACTTCTTGATTGCATTCTAAAAATCCCCTTCATATGTTAGTAATAACATTATACATTTTAAGGATCCTCTAGTCAATAAATTTCAGTCGATTATTTTCTGCCGCCCTATTTTCACAAACCACACCCTAAAACCAATCATTCCAAATTCTTATTACTTGGTACTTCTATTGATTTTCCATCATAGCTAAATTTCGAGCCATGGCATGGGCATTCCCAAGTTTTATCTATATTATTAAAGTACAGCTCACACCCCAGATGTGTGCAAATAGGTTTTACTTTAAAAATTTCTCCAGTATTTGCTTTATACACTCCAACCTTTTTATTATCTATTTCAATTATCTTGCCCTCTCCTATTTTTATATCATCTATTTCATCTTTTGGTATTTTAAACCTACTCATAAGTATTGATTTATTGGCTTCTTTTAACATATTTCCTACTTCGACTCTATTCTTTATTGGTTCTACTCTTCTTGCTTTAAACAAATCTTCATACTCATTTTCTTTTCCTAATATTTTATCTGCTATTATGTTTGCCGCAACATTTGATGATGTAATTCCCCATTTATTAAACCCTGTTGCCACATACACATTAGGCATCGTAACAGAAAACTCTCCTATATACGGGATTTTGTCGAGGCTTATGCAATCTTCTGCAGACCACTTATATAGCACTTCTGCATCTGGATACATTTTTCTTACAGCTGTTTCAAGCCTCGTATATCCATTTTTCAATTCCTCCGTTCCAGTTTTATAATCATAACCAACCGCTAATAGTAATTTCTTTCCATTATCCTCGATTACCCTAAAAGACATATTTGGAACTTCGTAATTTATATACATTCCATCAAACAATTTGCTTTTTACATCAGCAACTATTGCATAAGATGTTGATTGATACATCTTCAAAAAATAGTAACCCGGAATCTTTATAAACGGATATCTTGTAGCAATTACCACATAGTCTGCCGTAACTTTATTTTTATCTACATATATTTCATACTTTCCATTTGACTTTTTTATATCTGTAACTTGTGAATTTTCGAATATTCTACTATTATTATTCACAATACATTTTGCCAATCCATATCCATATTTTACAGGGTGAAGCTTTGCCTGACTCCTAAACTCAATCGCTCCTGCAATTTCCATTGGTAGCTCTATTTTATTAACATATTGGCACAAATCTTTTTCTAGTTTATCTACTGCTCTCTGCTCTTTTTTCAATTTGTCTACTTCTGTTTCTTTTGCAGTAAAAACATATGCCTTTTCTCTCTTAAAGTCACAATCTATTTTTTCATTCTGCACTATTTCACTAATATTTTCTATTGCCTTCTGATTTGCCTCTAAATATTTTTTTGCAAATTCTTTTCCCTGTGAATCTATTAAATATCTGTAAAAAACTTCATGCTGACTAGTAACTTTTCCAGTGTTTCTGCCACTCGTGTGACTACAAATTCTATCTCTTTCTAATAAAACAACATTAGTATATTTACTTAAATAATACGCTGTTGTAAGACCCGTAAGTCCTCCGCCAATAACACAAACAGAGGCCCTCATATCATTTCTTATACTCTCATATTCTTTATAATTTTTTCTCTCCTCTTCCCAAAAAGATTGCATAATTTTTCCTCCCGCTCCGTCTAAAACATTTATTACATATTTTTTCCAAGATTGAAAAATTTATGCAACTTTAATTATTCGCAATGCAAACTTATAGGCACAAAAAAGATGCCGATTTTATTTGGCACCTTTATTATCTTTTCCATTTTCTTCTTTAATTTGCTTTTTCTTTTTTCCAGTTATACTAACATTGCTTACTTTTTCAGCAATCGCCTTAGTTGTGTCTTCAACCTTTGTTTCTATTTCTTCTTTTTGCCTAATTGCTTCTTTCTTTATCTTCTCTGTTTGATCTTTAATTTTTATCTTAACAGCTTGCAATTTAGGGAAAGCATCCACCAATCTTCTATGTAATGCAGACTTGCTTTGTAAAATTTCCCTTACCTTCTTAGTAATCTCCTCTGTATTATCAGTTTCTTTACTTGCAGTAATATCAGCCTTTTTAATTGCTTTAATAACAACTCCAGAAACAATATTATCAACCACATAAATTGCAAATAATATTCCAGACACAATATTTAACCACATCTCTGGTATTAATTCTAGTTTTCCTAGCAAGAATGGATTTGTTACATATGTCACCATTAATCCCAAAATTCCAAAAGGAATTATTGTTCCTAAACAAACTCGTCCATTTAAATTAAACTTTCTTTGGCTATAATCCCACCATCTTGCCTTAAACATTTTTTCCATTACTAAACTGGTCAAGTATTCCAAAGTTCCGCATACGACTATCGCCATAACAAATAGCACAAGTGCATCATATTTATATCTTCCCAATAAAAAGGTTATTAGAAGGGCTCCATAGCCATAAATCGGACAATAAGGTCCAATTAAAAATCCTCTATTTATAAACCTTTTATACTGAATAAGTTTACATGTAACCTCCATTATCCAACCTGCTACAGCATATATCATAAACAGCAAAAAATATATTCTAACATCATAACCTAGTATTGTCATAGAAAAACCTACCTTATAAATCAATAATTACATTAAATATATTACCAGTTATATGGAAAATTTGCAATACATTTATAATAAAATTAATCAGCATTTATATTAGCACTATATACCATTAGTCGTATATGCAAAAAGCAAATGCCGACTAGCACTTGCCTTCTTTTTCTTTTGTTTTATTTGTCATATTTTGTTGTAGCTTTCGCTATAGCGAAATATATACCGTATATTCTTAAGAACAAATCTAAAAATTTTCAATCCTGCCTCTATGCTTCTCTATAAAAGTTCTAATTTTGTAATTTAATCTGTTCTTCTTTTATAAGTGGATATCTTATAAGCTTGTCACCTTCCAAATTTTCTTTATTCATATTTACGGCAGTAATTTGGTGATTATCATAAGTTGTATAATAATAAATCCCTTTAGTAGCATTACAACATGATGTATAAATAGTTATCTCATATTTATCATTGCCTAAATTGCAGCAACCTCTCTGTTGATCGACAGAATTAAGAATATGGAAAAACTGGCTAACACTCTCTAATTCTCCATCTCCAGAAACAGAATTCATCTTAACAAATGCTGTTCTAACAAACCTAGATTGCGAAGATAAATCTCCTGGAAGTCCAATTGCTCCCATTCCACGGCTATAATTCTTTAAATCCAGTCTAGAAGAAAACGTGTTTTCTGGTGATTTATTTGACAGATGCATATAATTATTCAAATTAAACATTTGCTTATCAAACGGCGGATTATTAGTCAGTACTCCGACTGGATTATCATATATTTTTATTCCATCAGCCACAGACTCTACAGTAATTGCTTTGTTGCTATCAGCAATAATCCAATGCAATTGAGCAAGTGGCAACCTATCATTAAAAGGCTCATTCAAAAAATTCATATTTTGAATAAGCTTTTTCGCTTCATCAACACTTGAGCACTGACCAAGAATCCATGGAATAAACTCAAACTGAGTTACATTATCTTTTCCTTCTTTTTCATCATGATAGACTGCGTTTCCAACAAAATTAAGTCCTGCAATTCCAAGCCCTTTCTCATTTATTGCATCATAATACAATGGGTAATCTTCTATCACATAAGCCATTCCAATAATAGCATAATGCGAATTCATCTCTCCCATTTTTCTAAAGTTAAACTTAAAATTTCGTGGAGTAATCGTAACTTCGTCTCCATATGAAAACTCATAGTCTAACGTACGTCCAAAATAAAAATCTTTAGTTTTATAAGTTGTAGCTGTACACATAATACCTCCTAATATTTTACATATATTTTTTATGTCTTAAATACAAGATTGCTGCATATTCATGTTTGCAGTAATCCTGGTACGGACATGTACAAGTCATTTTCTTTATATTTCCATTTAAACATTTTTCTATATTAATCTCATATTCTTTTCCAAACTGTGACCCTTGTACAAATGCTACATATTTATCAGATGTTTCATTACAAGAATATACCATTTTTTTAGCATAGTGATCCTCGCCTCTTTCTCTGATGCGAGGTTCAAATAGTTTTTCCTGTTATCTCACTCCAAAATTTTAATGGCTTAATAGAAGAATATATTGCCCACATATATTTGCTTTTAAGTCCAGCAACAAAAAAATCGTTTGACAAGAAATGATGCTCCCTTAAATCTTGCAATATTTCTACTAGAACCATACAATACTCATTATTTATTCCAGCTATGCTTTGCGGTTCTGCATAATATTTTTCAAAATTTATTGAATTTTCAAGTTTCTTAACCGTTCTTAATTTAAAAATATCATTTTTTAATAAATATTCTACACAAAAGCAATATTTAAATGGGTTCTGTTTAAACTTTTCAAACACTTCACTATATAGATTTATATCAGAATCAAATGATAGTATATCGAGCACATATTTGAGGTTTTCATTTGAATCAATTGATTTTCTATATAATTCAAGTGAATATTTACTTTCTATTATTTCCATTACATTATCTAGTATTCTTAATTCTTTTTCTGTTACAACATCCATGCACACAATTCTAAATATAGAAGTCATTATTTCAATTAAAACGCCATAATTTTCTATATTACTTCTATATTCTTCAAATCGTTTAATATAATTTTCAGTGATTTCTTCAAATGCAACACTTTTTAATGTATCTAGTGTAATTTTTCGTCACACAGTCCTTTGATAATATTGCCTATGCCTGAATATTCTTCATATGATAAACACTTTTTGCAAAGAATATCTAACAAATTAAGTTTTTTTGCTAGAGGATCGCTGTATAACTCAGTTTAACATCATTTTTACACCTATTTATAAGCATCCATTCCATTATATCATCACTATTAATATCAATTTTCTATACTAAGTGAATTTTCCCCCAGCCTTCTACCTTTTTTATCAACATAAAAATAATATCATTTCTTTCATCTAACCCAATCATTGATAATATGGAATACAATGTAAATTCGTTGCACAACGCAAGTTTAATTAATATTTCCTTTATTCTTTCCATTTTTGATATATCAGCATTACCAATTAAAGCAATCCCTAATTTCACAGAATTTATATTTTTCGATTCAGTCATTAAATATTCAGCCAAGTGCATACAACTGTCAAAATCAATACTTTTATAATTTTGCATTACCCAGTCACTAAATTCGTCTAATTCTCATATTATTGTAGATGTATTTGGGTTAAAATACTCATCTATAATATTCATTTTTTCTAGTATGTTCTTTCTTTTATAGTTTTTAATTGTTTGATTATGAATTTTATTAATTCTCTGTTCTTTTCTTTGATAGCATGAAATAAAATAATGCCATCTTCAGCTCCATCTGCATATTCTAATATGTCATTATTCGTTCTATATCTTGATAGATTAAAGTTACTTTTTAACTTTCCATTACTTTGTATATTGTTATTTATATAACTATAAATACTTTCCACTCTCTCCAACTATCTTCCTTATTAACTTTATAGAGTTCAATTTCTTATATCATTGTTCATAGAATAACACAATTCTAAAACACTTGTTTATTTGTTAGGAAGCTTCTTTTAGTTTTATTACTATCTAAAATAACACAATTCTAAAACCTCAAATTTAGAATCTTTACAGTTAATGACTCCGGCGTCTTTTAGATAATAATATTTTTAAATCTCATCAAAGTTTTCATCTATAATGTTTTTTTGTTCATATTTGAGCATTTTCTCATTACTTTTATTCTCTAAAATTAATAATTTAACATTATTATATATTGAATATTTATATATTTCAAGTACCTCTTCTTCAGTTAAGTATGTTTTAAAGTTAGGTATTACTAATATTTCGGCTATTTTCAACGTTGATATTATACTTATTATAAATTCGACTTTTTCTATTATTGTAGTATAACATCTTGTATCTATTTTTACGTTAAACGTTTTTAACAAATCTCCTATATCAATTTCACTATTCATATTAAATTCAAATGGTAATTCATTTATTTCCTCTATTAAATAATTTCTTAGCTTTAGATTAATATTTCCAAGCTCTTCATCTTGTCTATTTTGTATATTTTGAATCAATATGCCATAAATCTTGTTTAGTATTTTCTTTGAATTAAAATCTATATTAAATAAGTCTGTTAATAAATAGATTGTTTTTTCAATATTCAATCTTTTCTCATTTTCCATTAATACTATTGAATTATCGTCATCTTCACCATTACACTGATTATTTATTGTATTTATAATTTCTGAAAACAATTTCTGATTATATATTTCAAAAACATTTACTATGCCCTCTTTAAATTCAATTTTATTTTCAAATCCCATTATTGACATTCTCATAATATTACTAGCCTTTCCGTGCTATCTAGATTACCATATGTTTTTTCTCCGCACTATGTATTCCATTGAGCTGAACTGTTTTTCTGTTATAACTAACATCTGAACTATTCCTTTTGGTGGTTTATTTTTTTCTATTTTATCTCTTATTGCATTTGTTATAGAATTATTTAAAGTAAGTTTTGAGTAAACTGATTCTTGCATCATTATGAACCCTTCTTTTATCAAAAATTTTCTAAATCTTGAATAAATTTTTCTATCTTTTGATGTTTCTATTGGTAAATCGAAAAATACTAATATTCTCATAAATCTATATCTCATAATTTATAATTTTACTTTCATTATTTTCAAGTGCATCGAATACACTCTGAATATATATTGGAATTGCATTTCCAACAAACTGTTCTTTTCCGTTTATTTTCACTTTATTATTCAAGACATCTATCAATTTATATTTTTGAATTCTATCAAATTCATAATTTTGATTATTGTACACAATTTCATCTATTAATGGTCTAAATGGTTCCATCAAGTCACACGTTAAATTAAATTGATTAAACTCACTTTTATGATTAATTCCAATTTGTGTAATATATCCTTTGCTAACAACATCCTTGTTTATTGTCGATAATATTATTGCATAGCCATAATCTAATCCACTATTTATCATACTATTAGTGCCACGTATAAAGTCCTTAGTAAACAACAAATTGAAATATACTTTTGCAGCATGACCTTCCCTATTTGTCTTATCTGCTATTTCAACTTCTTTTTCAAATTCTAATAATTTCTCATAACCGGCAATATCAAGTTTTTTTAGTAACATAGCTTGATTATGTATTTTATGTTTTACTATTTGTTGCCACACTGCATCTTTTTTCTCTTTTTCCCATTTTATTTGATTTAATATTTTTTTACTAGTGTTAAATGAGCCATAGTATGGCATCACTTCTCCAGCTGGATTGTGTTTTTCATCACAAAATATTAACTTTATTTTGTTATTTATTAGTTCGTTAATTAAATATGATGTAATCGATACCATACCATTCTCTACTATAATTAAGTTTATCTCAGAAAGATGAATCATTTGTAAAGTTTCGCTTCTTATTACCAGATAATCATTCTTATAACTCAGTTTGCAGTTTTTATTTACTACTACCGTTCTCCATCCCATTTACTTTATACCTTCTTTCGTATATTCCTGTAACTGATTTATCTATAAATGTCATGTTTTCTAAGTCTTTAGTTTTAAATGCACTTTTTCGTGTTCTTCCAGCTCTATCACCAAGTCCTATTTTTGATAGATTTCCTTGCCCTTTGTGCATTAAATCTAATAATCCATTTATAGTTACTACTTTATCATCATATGACATTTCATTAAATTTATTTTTTGTTTTATCATCCTTTGCTTTTTCATAAATTGAACTAAATGATTTATATTCATCATTTAATTTTTTAATTAAATAGTTATAAACTTCCTCAATATTCATTTCAACTTCTATTTTTTCATCTTCCGTTACTTTTTCTTTATTCATTAAATATATAAGTTTATTCACTTTTGATGGCAAAACCAATTGTTTATTTGTTCTTAATTCTCTATCACTCAAAAGTACCATTGGTTCGTTATTTTCGTCCAAATATTCTTGATATTTCAAAATTTTAGGTTTTATTATTTTTACTTCTGTTGTGTTATCTATCTGACTTTCTACGTATTCTTTTAATGTGATTTTATTATTCTTTATGTCATAGCTTGTCTTTACAGGAATTCCTATCATTTCAACTTGCTTTTTATTTTTCTTATCTATGTAACTAAAAATTGTAAAATATGCCTTATTTTCTCCTGAATATCCTCCATATTTTTCAACGTTCATACCTTTTTTTAGAGGAATTACTGGCTTTACATTTTTATCATTAGGGCCATATAATGTTTGTTTGTAAAATTCTCCCGTTTGTTCTTCTAGTTTTCTTGTTACAAAGCAGTCTTTATAATTTAACGTTTTCTTTACTTTTTCTTTATCAATATTATTCGAAACCATTTCCATTATGATCCAAACTTTTCGCTTATTTGACTGCTCTTCTTCATTTTTCTTTATGTAATTTTTTACATATTCTGTGTATTTATATTCATCTTTAAAATGCAGTTTTGTGTCTATAACATTTCCTACAACACTTATAATATAAGCATCCTGTGCATGATGGTAGTCGTTTACATTTCTATTTTTATACACTTCAAAAAGGGTCCTAAAATTATGAGTTAGTTCAGCTCTTATTGCAAAAACATCTGAATCTTTATACTGATTTACAAGTAAATTCGTTATATATTTTATACTTTGTCTAGTTTCTATTAACTGTCTTGAAACAAATTTTACCTTATCATCATTTGTTTCAAACATTTTTCTTCTCGTTAAATTTCTTAATTTTTTGTCATCAATCAATCCATTCTTATGTAACTGTTTCCACCACAATTCTTGCTTATTTATTATTTTCTCATCTAATAATAAACTGCCACTCTTTCTCTGATTTTCTTCCTTATAAACAAGTGCCTTATTTGATAAACTATCATCCTTTACATAACTCTGTGGTAATATATGGTCAACTTCATACAAATACAATGTGTCTATATTTAGTGGTCTCGAACTATACATACATCTACCATTTTGAGTGAAATATAAATATAATCTTTCATTAAAATCTCTATCATTCTGTTTCTTTTTCAATTCTTGATATACCTTTGGATTATAATCTCTTAGCATTTTCATTTCTTCTGCAAAAGTATCATAAATTTTTAGCAAAGCCTTAGCTCTATTGTCCTTACGAACCTTCTTTTTCTGTTCTTCTCTTGCAAATTCTACATAAATGTTCTTTGGTTCTGATTTCATAATTTTTGTAATTTCTTTCACAATTTTCACGCTCTGCCATATAGCTCTTTTGTTAGCTGGCGACGTTGGAATTTCATCAACCATTTCATAAGTTATTTTTGTATCATTATTTTTCATTCTATCTTCTATTTGCTTATTAAAGCCATATTGATCATTATTAATAATTTGCATAAAATTATCTTTTGTAGACTGTAATTTTTCCATTATATTTTTTCCGTCATCAAATGACTTTAATCCTATTAATAATTCTTTAGATAATCTTGACCATCCGCTATAATTCTTTTTCGCAAGTCTATTTATAATTTTTTCATCTAAATGGTACTCTCTTTCTATTTTTCTTTTTAAAATCTTTTTATCCTCAAAAATAGTAATCCACTCTATTATGTTTTCTATCATCTCTATATTATTTTCATCTACAATTCCAAATATTTCTTTCATGTCAATATATGAAGACATATTAGACATAAACTTGTCAACCTCTGCAAGTCCAGTCACCGAACTAATTTCCTTAAAAATTTGATTATCAATAAGTACCTGTTTTAAATCTTTTGCTTTTGCTGTTTTTTTCATCTTAAACAATTTCTCTATAATTAAATCCTTTGTTTGAGGTGATAATTTATGATTATTTACTCTAATATTTGCAAGTTCATTCCTTACACAAAATTCAGAATATAAGATCGATTGCTTCGGAATTACATCTTCACTCAATAAATATGTACATTTATTAGTCATTCTTCTTATAAACATCTCAGCAGTAGCATCAACATCAACACATTCTTCAAAATTCCAAGGCCTGATAGCATCATCACTCTTTCTTACAATCCAGGCAAATCTACTATTATCATTTTTTGCAAGTGGTCCAACATAATATGGTATTCTAAATTTCATCAAATTTAAAATATTTTCTTTATTTTCATTTATAGTTGAATAAAATTTTGCTTGATTTTCAAGTATCTTTTCCAGCTCTTGATAATGCAATTGATATGGTATTGCAGCATTGGCAGTTGTATTTATCTTTATTAAAAAAGCTTCATTGTCTATTTCTTGTAATATTTCTTGTTTTTCTTTGCAGTCCGGAATACTTGCAAAATCTTTTTTTATTTTTTTATAAAGCTCTTCTATTGGACATTTCGAAATGTTCTTGTCATACATTGCATAACTACCAATTTCTTCTTGTCTGAACATATTATTATACTCAGTTTTTAAATATGTTTTATAGATGTTTTTCAAATTTTCTAAATCTTTTTTATACTTTTCGTATTTTTTTATAAAAGCCTCTGAAATACTACTATTCCCTTGTAAAATGTCCTGCAAAACAAACCAGTTATATATCTTTTGTAAAACATCATATACGTCAGCGTTTTCTTGTAAAGCATCTTTTATTTCTTCTTCATTTGCAATATCACTGCTAAATGAAATATTCGAATTTTCTAATTCAACATCAAATATTTTATTAATATCAAATTTATAGCCTAAAATTGCACAAATAATGCCATTTATTATAGCCTTATCCTCTTTGGAATAATCAAATAACCTCATCAAAGCATCTTTCTTCTCTGCCTTTGTTGTTTCTTTATCTTTTAAAATATTTCTTAGCTTTTCCGATGTAGAGTTAAATTCTATTTCAAAATTTTCTCGTATAAAGTTTACCAAAAATTCTATAGACTCTAATACTTCGTCAGTGTTACTTTTTAAATCACCTTCATATAAAAAGTTACCACGATACTTAATAATATGATGAATTGCAAGATATACCAATCTAATATCATGCTTTTCTTTACTCATTGTAAGTTCTTTTCTTAAATGATAAATAGTTGGGTATTTTGCATAATAATCTTGATCTGAAAAATTCAATTCTGAAAACAAATTATATTTTTTTCCATCCAATTTTTCTTGTTGCTTTTCATCTTCAACTTTAGAAGACTCTCTAAGCATAGGAAAAAAGTTTGGATACTCCCTTTCCATGTCGTCTAATAATAAGCTCTGTAAAATATTTACTCTCTCTCTTCTTCTTTCAATTCTTCTTCTAGTTCCTCTAAACGTTCTCGTTTGCGCAGCAGTATCTCCTGCATCAAATAACCTTGCGCCCCACATATTTTTACCACCGTGTTTTAAAATGTTATTTTCCGAATCTGTTACAGCCCAACCTACTGAATTTGTTCCAATATCTAATCCTATACTATATTCTGGATATTTTTTTAAGTTTTTTTGTTCCATATACTTGCAATTTCTTCCTTTCTATGATATATTTAATTTGCTATTAAATTACTATCTAAAATAGCACAATGAGTTAAAATAAGGGTAACCTTAAATGCCAATTCATATTGGTTTCACTTAGGTGAATAAAGAGTTCTAGCTTGCTAGGGCTTTTATTTTTTTTAGATATTTTTTCCAATTGTTTTTATTGCTTTAATAGGAATATTTTCCAATTACATACTATCATATAAGAAACACTTTATCAACATTTTTATTGTATTTTATAAATTTTTATGAAAATAATAAATTTCCACCAGCATAGCTGGTGGTTTTTCCTTTACGCCTAAAAGGCTTCTCTACTGGCCTCCACTGAAGTGGCCTTTGCGACTGACTTTTGCAACCGTCAGTCGCTACCCCTTAAAGGGGTCTATTTCTTCTATTGTCATTTGATCGCTTATTTTATCTTCTTTTAATTGATTGGCTATATATTCTTTTATTTTCTTCGTGTTCTTTCCAACTGTATCCACGTAATATCCTCGGCACCAAAATTCTCTATTTCTATATTTATATCTCATGTTTCCCCATTTGCTATATATCATTATGCTGCTTTTCCCTTTTAGAAATCCCATTACACTTGATACACTGTACTTTGGCGGTATCGTTATCAACATATGTATATGGTCTGGACACACTTCTGCTTCAATTATTCCTATTCCTTTCCATTCACATAATTGTCTTAATATTTGTCCTATTTCTAATCTTTTTTCCTCATAAAATACTTTTCTTCTATATTTTGGTGCAAATACTATATGATATTTGCAATTCCATGTTGTATGTGATAAACTCTGTATATCGTTTACTTTGATATCTTTCAATTTAAACATTCTCCCTTCATATTAATCTAATTGCTTCCTGTCAGTCGCAATTAGATTATATACGAAGGGAGTCATTTTGTCTACTCATCGCTGTAAGCTTTACCGAACCCCAAGACAATCTTGGGGTTTTATAAATACAATAAATCCCACATTTCTGTGGGACTTTTCATTATTCAATTTCAATATATTTTTTGCTTGGCAATTCTTTCTTGTCTTCCTTCTTTGGAACAACAATAGTTAATGTACCATTCTTAAATTTAGCTTTAATTTCATCTTCTGTAATGTTTTCTCCAACATAGAAGCTTCTAGAGCAAGCTCCAGAATATCTTTCTTTACGTACAAATCTGCCTTTTTCTTCGTCATTTTCTTCTTTATTAACACTAGCATGTACTGTTAAATATCCATCTTGAATCTCAAGTTTTATTCCTTCTTTTTCATATCCTGGTAAGTCAATGTCAATAATGTATTCATTTTTCTTCTCTTTAATATCTGTTTTCATTAGTCTACTTGCTCCCTCATTAAAGAATGAATCTCCAAATACATCATCAAATAAATCAAAATCATGTTTTCTAGGTATCATCATCATAAAAATCAACTCCTTAAAATATATTATGTGTTGACACTTGATGAGAGTGGCACATGTTTATGATAAATATTCTTTACCATTTACAGATATATTATACATCTATTTTTAGCAGAGTCAAGTATTGAGTGCCAATTTTCACGTAAAATTCATATTTCTTCTAGGCTTATTGATAACAGCTCAATTCAGCGTATTATTTGTTTTTATTGAGTTATCTCTCATTATCTTCTACTTCTTTTACAAGTGCTGTTTTCATATTATTTCTTTTTCCGCCATATATATCATCAAACAAGCTATTGCCAACCATTAGTACACTCTCCGGATTTACATTCATCTTTTCACATGCCTTTACAAGGTTCTTCTTTAACGGTTTGCACGCAAATCCTATGTAATCTATTCCATTTTTATTGAAATATTTTTCTATATCTTTGTCTACTCCATTGCTTACAATCATAATTTTTATCTTGTCTTTTAAGTCTTCAATCCATTCCTTATTAACCTTTGGAATATCCTTCATCTCTTTACGCAATGTATCATCTACGTCTAAAATTATTGCTTCAATTCCATATTGCTGTTTTAATTTTTCGATTGCTTGTATATCTAATTCATTTACTTTTCTTAAAGTCATATCTGGTTTTATAAATTTCGATAACACATAATGAACTAAATCTAATATTTTATCTGCTACCAATTCATCTAAAGTCTTCATAATTTGCTCCTTTGATTCATTTTATACGTTTAAAATAATTTATTCTATGTTGTTTCTTAATTTATTCTTTATAAATTCGAGAAAACTTTACCTAAACTATCATTTATAACAAGATTTGCTTTATTATCATAAGGAGTTGAATCCCTGTTTATCAATACAAGATTTCTGCCTCTAAAAAAGTTTATTAAACCACTTGCAGGTTGAACAGTAAGTGATGTGCCAGCAACAATTAACAAATCAGCTTTTTGAATAGCATATATCGAATTTTCGATTGTTTCCTCATCCAATCCCTCTTCATACAAAACCACATCTGGCTTTATTATTCCTCCACAACTGCATCTTGGAATGCCATTGCTGTTAAACACATATTCAGCATCATAAAATTTATGGCAATTCATGCAATAATTTCGTAGTACACTACCATGCAATTCATATACAACCTTAGAGCCAGCCTTTTGATGCAAACCATCTATATTTTGCGTTATTACCGCCTTTAACTTACCTTTGGTTTCAAGTTCTGCAAGTTTTATATGCGTAATATTAGGCTGGTGTTTTAACGAGTTCGTCTTTGATTTATAAAACTTAAAAAATTCTTCCGTTTTATTCATAAAAAACGTATGACTTAGTATTGTCTCAGGCGGATATTTATATTGCTGGTTATACAAACCGTCCTTACTCCTAAAATCAGGAATTCCGCTTTCAGTTGACACACCTGCGCCGCCAAAGAATACAATATTATCACATTTGTTTACTAATTCTTTAAATTGCTGTATTTTATCCTCCATAATTATGCTCCTCTTTTATTTAAATAATTGTTTGAGACTGCTCGATTTTAAACTTTCTTTATGCTCTTGGAATTATTTCTCGTTTTCCAGGTCGTACTCCCATAAGCTCAAATGACCTTTTGCATCTATTGGTTCATCAAAGATATACACATCTTCTAATTGCCAGCCATAATTTTCTTGAAAAGAACTTTTTGTATAAATATCACTATTTTCCTTTAATAGTTCTTCTTTAAATTCATGTGTCATCTTTATACAATCGACTAATGTTACTTTTCCTAAAATTTTACCTTGTGGCAATTCTTGTGGCATATAATTTGCTAATCTTTTTACTGCTTCTTTATCAATTCCTTTACCAGCATGTATAAGAAGTTCTCCCCTATATTTAGTTTGCCAACTTCTAAATTCAAATCGCTTATCTCCTTGCATAATTAAAGTTGCCCATGGTTGCTTTATAGTTAAAACTTTCATAATTTACCTCGTTGTCTTAATATTATTTATAATTTATCTATCTACACATTTTAATATTCAAGATATATTTTTATTCCATTTTGATTATATCACTTTGTGTTAATTATTTTAATACATATTAACGCTTTTCTTTATATTTTATCTATGACAATAGCGTAAAATACCTGGTTTTTCAATTCTTGGTATGGCCTTCTGGTTATGAGAATTTGATAAGTGTTTTTGAGGAATTTTGTTAACTTGAATTTTTATTGGTTTTAATAGGGTTATAGCAAATTGGTAGGATTATGGAATTTGTTAAAAAATGTACTTTTTTGCAATGATTGTCCCCAATTTTTTGAGGCATCAAACATATGAAATTTCAATATATTTTTTAGTTTGTTATTGCAAGTTTTTTAGTGTTTTGATGTGTAGAATTTTAAAATTTAAAAAAACGGAGGTTAATATTAATGAATAATTTTAGAGAAGTTAATGATGATATTTTAAGAGATTGGTTAAGTTTTAGAGAGGAAATGGTTTTAGGCACACTTACTAAAGAGGATAAAAAACATTATATTTATTTTGATGAGATTGCTGAAAACATTTTAAAGAATGTTCCTAAACAGAATCAAAAGTATGTGAAAAGTCAATTAGATAGACTTGATAAGAATTTTACGGATTATATTTGTTATTTGAATGAGAAATATTATAGTAATGGATTTTGTGATGGAGTACAAATAGCATTTAACAGCTTGGATAAATAAAATTTAAATCTACACTTTTACCACTTTTTCTTGATTTTTGGTAAAAGTGTAGATTTTATTTACATTATCATTATAAAAGTTATTTTTTATCATTTATTATTGATTTTATTTACATAAAGTGGTATACTAATAGTAGAATTTATGATCTTTTTTTATAAAAACTCTTGAATTCTTGTTTTATTTATGATATATAATAATTGAATTTATGTATTATTTTTTAAAATTTGATCATACTATATAATAAATAATATTATTTTTCCAATTACCATACGGGTAGTTAGGACCAGCGGCGTCGCAAGCGACAGCCGTTTATTTTATTTTTATTGAATCTTTAGATTTATATTCTTTATCCAATTCTTTCTTTTGCCTATGTTCAAACACAGGATATGAGGTTATAAAATAATATTTATCTCCTACATCTTTTAAAATTATTAAATAATCAATTTCATCCTCTTGGAAGCGAATTTTCAATTGTTTTTCTATAGTTCTTTTTGAATTAATTGTATTAACTTGCCAAGCTCTAATATTAGGTTCATTATTATTAATTTTATCTATAATGATTCTAAACCATTCAATATTTGACATTCTATATATACATTTGTCTCTTGATGTATTTCTAATATTTATTTGGTAAATATGATCAACGCAATTAGTACATTTATTACTATATAACGTATTATTACATGGTTTTATATTATAATATTTGATACCTGTACTTTTTGTTTTTATATCCTTATTTTCTAGACTTCCCATATGCCAAAAATCCATACTGTAATTTTCTACTGTATAATCAGAAAATATAATTGGTTTTTCAAATAGTATTGCAGTAATACATTCTTTCTCAAAAATACTATTAGCACTATTAGAAATTTTACTAATATCTTTAATATCTATTTTTTCTCCATTTATTTCAAAATTCTTTAGTTTCATATTTATTTTTCCTCTCTTGGTGACCAAATAAAAATATTAAACTTTGATTCATACGGCGAAGTATTTCTTGAAATATCTTTTGAAAATTTTTCTTCAATATATCTTACAATTTCTTTTTTAGCTTTTCCTTTATTATCATCTACTCCTAAATATCCTCTATTTTTATAACCCACAGCTCCCATAATAACATCTAACAATTGCATTAATTCTGATTCTTTAGAATTAATTTGTTTGATTTTTAAATCAAATGAATTATCATAAGACTTTCTTCTTTTTATTATATCCTTTACACAATTCATTCTATAAGTTGTATACTTATCTTTTTCGTCATATAACATATAGTATTCTGAATTAGCATCAACAAATCTTTCTAATAAATAATAATACATCTTATAATACCATTCTTGATAGTTCCCCTGATTATATTTATCATTATTTAATTTTTGTTTATTTTTAGCAACCAGTATTCGTACTCTGATATCTTCATTATTATAAAAATAGTCTATTATTTTTTTATAATAATCAATTTTTGACTTTGAAACTTTTATCCATTTAGTTTCATATTTTGAATTTATAAAATATTCATTCTTTAAATCTCTTAAATCATTAACAATTCTGTCTTTTTTTTCATAACCACATCCAATAGCACCTAATAAGGTAATTGGTTCATATTCTAATGGGCAACTTTCATCACAATATATTAAATAATCTGATTTAACTTTCAACTTGCACACTCCTTTATAAACTATTTTTTATTTATGACATACTCACAAAAATCACATATTTCTTTCTCGTTTGGTTGAGGCATAAAACGCTCATCTGTATAATAATTTTTACTAATACTGTAATCTGCTCTAGAATTTATCTGTGATATTTTTTGTATTACAACTTTATTATTTTTTGAAGATAAATAGAATTTTTGATCATTTCTCATATTACTTTGGTCTAAAATTTCTGGTAAATGTGTTGTAAAAAAAAGCTGACTGCAATTATCATTTTTTAAATATAATTGAATAATTAATTGCACAAGTTCTCTATGTAAAGCTGTTTCAATTTCATCACAAAGCATTACTCCATTATTTTTTATGGTTTTTAAGATTGTTATTAATAACTGTAAAATTCTTCTGGTTCCTGTCGATAAATCCCAAATGTTTAATTTTACATTTCTCTTTGTTTTAAATTTAACTATTTCTTCCCCATCTTCGTCATTTTCAAAAATTACATCTTCAATTTTTGGATCTACTATTGATAGTAGTCTAATAATTATATCCTCATTATTTTTTATAAAATCAATTGTTTCATCCATGTTAATATAGTCTATATCATTAATTCCAATTTGATATATTGAATCACCAACATAGTATTGATAAAAAGTTTTATAATATTTTATTGTTTCATTAAATTTATCTACTAATTGTTTTCCTACTTCTTCATAGTCTTTTAATATACTATCTTTATAAAAACATTTATATCCAATATCACTTCGTTTTGCTTCTGTATTAAAATTTTCTATTATTTGAGATTTCTTTGATTTATATTTTTTTCTATAAATTAATTTTTCATTTAATTTTTCATTATTATAAATTAGCGAATATGTATAATATCCTGGAATTTCTCCATTTGGTATATACATCTCTAATGTTATTTCACTATCTTCCTCTAGATTTTCAAGATTTCTTTCAGGTAAGAGTCTGTTAAAAAAAGTCTTTAAAAATTTATCATCATTTCTCTTTTTGGCGTTTTCAACAATTTCATATTGAGCTAAAAAAATTCGCAATTCTAACAATGAATGTATAATACTTGATTTTCCAGATGCATTTGCACCAATTATTCCATTAACTTTATTTACATTTACATTTGTCTCTATTTCAACTATTGTGTCTTTTTTTTCTTTCTTTTTAGGAGTTGCCATTAAATCTAATTCTATTTTATTATTAATTCCTAATATATTTTCGATAACAATCTTTGTAAACATATCAAACACTCCTTTTTTATTATTAATTACTATATCATTTTTTCCTAAAAAAGTCAATAAAATTATAAAAAGTGGAGATTTTTTTCACCACTTTTCACTTTTTTTGTTGACTTTTAACTTTTTTTAGTGTATAATCCTTTTATCAATAAAAAACATCCCAAGTGTTATAAACAACTTGAAATGCTTACTAACGAATAACTTCTCACAAAAGTATTGTTAAAACAATTATAACACTTTCTATTGTAAGAAGTCAACACTTTTGACTTCTTTGGGATAGAAAGGAGACCTATTTTTATGAAAGCTACCAAAATAAAAATGAAACCAGGTTGCAATTATTCAAATAACCTAACAGAAATTGATCAGATTTATTTAGAAGGTTGTCAAGAAGATGGGTATTACTATAAATCAGCAGTCCATGATTTCTTAAAAAGAAATCCAAATAGCATACAGGTAAATATATATCCATACCCAAATTTGCAACCTGTTGTAAGTCAAAATGGCGAAAAATATGTCAGATCAGAAGCAAATTATACTGGAAACGATAATCTGCTTTCTTTACCAAGAGAATAACTACACTTTTCAAAAATAGATATCATATCGATATCTATTTTATTAATAAAAATATCTATTCGTAATCAAAAACACTTTCAAATTCTAATGGTACAATATCCTCATAAAGTAATATATATTTTGAATCTATTTGCCTATTATTATGATAATGTCCAAAATACCATTTCTTAAACTCACATTTTTCAGATATTTTTTGCAAATAATCTGTAAAGTAATCCTTCTTATATCTTCCTCCACTAAGTATAGCTTGTACACTTGTAGGACAACAATGAGTTATAATATAGTCCACTTTATACTTTACCTTTTCTAAATTTTTTATTTCTTTTTTCATTTCTTCATCTGTTGGAAGCTCCAAATCCTACCATGAATAATCTCTTATTCTAAAATATGCTCATCTTTTTCTATATTCATATATTTTTCTTCCTCATCTAGATTTAATATTCCTTCTTGTATATCATGTGATTTCTCTCCTCCAAAAGTAAAGAAATTTTTATTATCTATATTAAATATTTCACCTAGCATTAAGTGTAATACAGAATCACTTATTTTATGAACTTTACCTCCATACCATTCTTCTACTGGATAATTGTATAATCTTGTAAAATTTTCATGTTTTCCATCCACAAATAATGTTGTAAATTTCTTTTCATTTAGCCAATCTAAGCAGTATTTTTCATATATGCTCTCTACTATGTAATTCCAAACTCCACCAAAATCACCACAAATAATCACATAATCTTTTGGTCATTTTTTTTTGAATTGAAAATTTATCTGTGGAAAATCTAGTAAAATCCGAATGAGTATCACCTGTAATGTAAATCATAAAAAAACTCTCTTAAACTTTTATTTAATTATCATTTAATAATGTATTTCCTTTATCAATATTTCTCCAATATTTTGTAATCATTATTAATATAAGTTTACTAACCTCCACAAAACTTCTTCCATTAATAATATTTTGACATCTAAAACGTTTATAATCAGTTGATAAATTAAACTCAATACTAAAATCTTCTTTAGTATTCATCGTCAAAAAGCTAGCTGTGTCAGAATAATGAATAAATCTACAACAAAAGTCATATAATCCTTTAAAATTTGTAATTTCTTTCTTTATTTTCCCTACAATGTATGTATCATATAATTTCTCTCTTTTATTCACCGTATATTCTGAAAGTTTTTATTTGCTTGAAATATTTCTTTATATACTTTTGAAACATCATATCCGTCACTATTTAATAAATATATACCATATATAAAAATACAATTATCAAGTTGCATTCGTGTTAAAGAATTTAGTACTAATATATTATTACTATAAAATATTTTCATATACGCATCTATAATTGATAAACTTCTTTGTAAAACAGTATTAACCATTAAAGTTTTTGTATGAATTTTAGGGTCTTTTTCTATTACTTTTAACATATGTAGTTTATACTTTTCTTCCACATCATTTAAATTTTCTAATATTTGTTTCTTAGTATCCATCGTATTACACCTATTATCTTTTTATCCACTTAATTTATTATTATGCTACCTTATTAGCAATCCATCCATATGCTTGTACAGCCATATCTATAAAATGATTTAATAGCAAATTGATTTTTGAATTAAATATCTCTTTATCATAGCTTTCAGGTAAATCATTATTAAGAGAAGTTTCAATTGCTGATTTTACCTTTAATTTTGGTTGCTCATCCTTATACCAATCAACAACTAACAATTCATCTCTTTCAGATGTTAATTTTTTATATAGATTTTTTGCTGCTAATTTTACACTTTGCTCTTCAGCTTTAGTCAATTTTTTTCCCTTAACTAATAAATCATACATTTCTAATTCTTCTTCAGTTAAATCTTCTATTTTTGCTCTTTCTTGTTCTTTTTGTAATTCTTCTACAAATTTTACTAATTGGTTATAATATTCTTCTGTTTCTGTTCCTCCCGCATTATATCTATCTATAATACTTTTGAATCTTTCAGAAAATTTTATTCTGGTACAATTTTTATTTATCATTGATTCAAGAGCTTTTTCTAAATATTCTTTTAAATCATCTATTTCTATTGCCTTATATTCTGTATTTTTTAGTTCATCTTTTAATTTATTAGTATCTATTTTCGATAAGTCTATTACTTTACTTCTATGTATTACAAAACCTTTGCTATTATCACTAGCAACATTTGATGTTACACTACTATCTAAAATTTGATCTAATCTTATCTTTGCTCTCTTTATTTTTTCATCATCAATTGTATTATGCAATAGTCCATGCAAATAATCTAAAGCTGAAAATTTATCATTTTTCCAATTCATTTCAAAGACTTGGGGTTTTGAAGCATCATACAAATTAATCATAGTATTTGTAATTACTTTAAATTTTCCTTTATTTTCATCTTTTTGGACTATAATATTATATGCTTTTCTTAAATCTTCAAGTTTATCGAATGTAGATGATTCATTTATAATACTATTAATATTTATTCCTAGATCTTGTAAAAATATATCAGCTTCATCTACACATTGATTTAATAAATCAACTAGATATTTTATATCTTTTGCTGGATAATCCGCTTCATCACCTGTAGCATAATCTGATAGAGCTTGTTTCATAAATTTAAATACATTTATATAATCTACTACTAAGCCACATGTTTTATTAGGATATATTCTATTAGTTCTTGCTATTGCTTGCATTAATGTGTGTGATTTCATAGGTTTATCTAGATATAATGTTGAAAGATTCTTAACATCAAATCCAGTAAGCCACATAGCACAAACAAATACCAATTGTAAATTATCATTTGGATCTTTAAATCTGTCTTCAATATTGGCACCTTCCGGAGTCAATTCATTCATCTTTTTTCTATGTTTTGTTATGTCTAAACCTTGAGCTCTAAACTTTTCTTCTTCTCCATTTTCTTCTGATATAATTACAGCCATTTCAACATTATTCATATATTCTAGTATTTTTGTTTTTTCTTTTCTTTCTTCTTCATTTTTTGCTGAGTTGCGTTCATTAATTAATTTTTTCTTTTCTTCATTCCAATAAAACTGAACTTTGTCATACATTTTTACTGCTGTAAATTTATCAACTGATACTACCATTCCCTTTCCTAAAAATCCTCTCCTTGGAAAATGATAAGCAATATCTTTAGCTATCTTATCTAATCTATCATCACGTTTAATTACCTCTAATATTTTAGATGCTGAATTTTCTAATGTTCTCTGCTCATCTTCATTTAGATTCTCGTCTTCTATAATTTCCAAAACATCATCATCTAAAAAGTTATTTGTCAATCCTACTTCTGGAACTCTTCTATCATAAAAAATTGGAACTGTTGAGCCATCTTCCACTGATTGTGCGAAATTATATTCCGATACATAGTCTCCAAACCACTGATTTGTTAGTCTTTTACTTCCCAGTAACGGTGTTCCTGTAAAAGCAATATAATTTGCATTTGGTAATGCAGTTCTCATATTTTCAGCCAAATCTTTATATTGGGTTCTATGTGCCTCATCAACTAAAACTAAAATATCATTTCTTTCTGATAGTACAGGAAATTTTTTAGTTTTTTCATATCTAAACTTTTGTATTAGTGTAAAAATAAACTCTTTGTTTTTAGTTAAATAATCTCTTAATTGTTCACCACTTTTAGGTTCACATTCATCTTTTGGTCCAATCACTTCTGTTCTAACAAAATTTTTATGTATTTGTCTATTTAGATCTTCTCTATCTGTTATTATTAAGAATGTAAAATTTCCATTTATTTTTCTTCTTACTTTTCTCGTAAACATAACCATAGAATATGTCTTACCCGAACCTTGTGTATGCCAGAACACTCCTAATTTTCCTTGTAATTTTTCTCTATTTTTTACTGATTCAATTAAATTATTTACACCTAAATATTGATGATTTTTTGCAATAATCTTTACTCTTTGATTGTTAAATAATATAAAGTTTTCTATATAATCTATTAATTTATCTTTTTTTAATAATCCATCAATAAAATAATTAATTGATACTCCTTCTTCTTTTATAGCTTTTCTATCCAATTTTTCTTTTTCTGAATTCACTTTTAACCACTCAAAGAAAAATTCATATGTACTACTAAAAGCCCCTAATTTTGTTTCTAATCCATTTGACAAAACGCATATTTGGTTAAATGCAAATAGATTTGGAATATCCTTTAAATAAGTTTTTAAATTTTTATTATATGCTTCTTCTATCTTTATAATGCTATTTTTTAATTCTATAAATACTAGTGGTAATCCATTCACAAATATTAATATATCTGGTCTACGCCAATTATATCTTCCTTGAATCCACATTTGAGAAACAGCAGTAAATGTATTATTTTCTGGATGTTCAAAATCCACTAATTTAATAAATTCAAAATTTTCTACTCCATCTTCTAAAATTGTTAATTTAATACCATTTCTTAATTTATTATATAACTTATAATTTGTATCTATTAAGTCATAAGATGTAAAATCTTGGAATAATTCTTCTATTTTCTCATCTATTAATGGTTCCATAATATTGGGATTTATTTTCATTAATGACTCTTTTAATATATTGGGAAGAATACATTCCTTCTTGTTTCTTCTCTCCGTTCCATCGTTTAAGTCTTCTTTTTTATTAGGATCAGCATCGCAAATGATAATATCATAATTAAATTCCTTATTTTTTAATTTTTTTAGAATTTCTTGTTCAATATCATCTTCTGTTATAAACTTTGCCATAATAAATCCCCCTTTTATTATTTTTCAGCACTTATCATCTTCTTTTCATCATACTCAAATAATTCGTGAACTAATTTATTTTTTGAATATATGGTTACCATTGGTGGTTGCATATCATCTTTTACATATGCATATCTTTTATATGGAGTCATCCAAATTATATAATCTATATCATCATTAATAAAACATTTGACAAATCTTTTATCTAAAAAATGAAAATGCATTTTTCCAAAAGCTACTATATTATTTGAACTTTCTGCTTCGATGTATGCGGTAGATTCGTCATATATAAAAAATATAAGTTTATAGCCTTTGTGGTTATTTCTATAGTTTACTATCCTTTCACAATGATGTTTTATTGTTCGCTCAAAATTTTTATAATAATAAATATAATTATGATCTTCTTCTGTTGGTAACCCAGTATCAACTGTAGCTATTAATTTAGCATTAGGAAATAATTGATCAAATCCCTTTTCTTCCAATTTCTTTCTTATTTTATTTTCTTTGGCATAAGTAGGATTAACACTCTTCCCATGTTTTCTGTAACCACGATCATCCACTCTCATTACTTCCATCATTATTTTGTTTTCTTCATTATAAAAATCTGGAGGTACTTTATCTTTTCCTGATGAGTCAATCCATTTATCTATATTTTTTACCAATTCAATAATCTTTTCAATTTCATTATCTTTATCTTCACTCATTATTAATATTTCTTCTGGATAAGTCATTTTAAAATCTTCGATTAAGTCTATTTCTTTATCTCCAAACATTCTCATATTAATACCTCTATTTTACTTCTAATTTGTCAGATAATAATTTTGTAATAACTAAACCAATTTGCTCTTCCGTATTTATGACTTGTTTACTAATTAAATCTTTTTGTAGGTGATATACTTTAAATAATTCATTTATATTCTCTAGTATATCTTTTGGTGGAATTATAATTTTTATTTTATTTATATCTTTAGCATATACATGTGGTTGAGCTGATCCCCTTTGCAAATTGGTTACAATAGGTTGAATAAAATGTAATATTTCATATAAATAATAAATATATTTTGATTTATTGTTATAAGAACAGTCTGCTGCCCAAATATTATCTAAATGAAAAGATATAAAACCTGCATTTGCTCCAGATGAACTTACTGTTATCGATGGTCCTTCAACATTGTAATCAGAATGATATCCTGATGGTTCTATACCTGCAGAAATTACTGGTACATCTCCATCTTTCATTTCTCTCGCAGTAATGTTTTTTCCTCTAACAAATTTTCCTAGTTCTTCTACTTTTCCAATATGCCAGCCTTCTATATTATTTTCCTCTTCCATTAAAAATCTAGTTTTTTCTAATAATATCTTATGTATTTTATTGGTCTCAAGTGTCAATTCGTCAAACTTTTTCATGAGTTCATAATGATTATTAATAAATTCTTCATGAGTAACTTTAAAACTATCAAATGATATTCCTACATATCTTCCAGAATTTAATGAATAATCTTGGTCTTTTATTCCATCTTCTTCATCTAGTTTAGCTACTTTACAAAGCCCTATAACATCTTGATATTTTCCTTTTGGGAATCTTTCCAAAAGCCACAAAATATTATAAACATAATACAAAGCATCTTCAGAAGATTTTTTCCCTTTTTCAACTAAATCATCATATTCTTCTATTTTTTTATCTTGATTAGTAGAATAATATTGTTCAAAATGAAGATCTATCTTTGCTATATCTAATTCTTCTTGTTGTCTACTTATTAAATCTTTAAATTTTCTAACTAATTCTATAGATAATTCTTTAAATTTTTTCTCATCTATATCTATAATTTTAGGTGCACAAGAACGTAATTTAGGCTCATCAAATATTTCTTTGCCATCTCCGTCAAAATAAAAATCATATTGTTGTAATTTATTAACAATTTCTTTTAGTTCTATTATATTTCTAATAACATTTTCTTTATATTCTTCTAATAAATCTTGATATGCTTTACAATCGCCATCATATAATTTAGTAATAATTCCTAAATTTTTAATTTGTTCATCACTAAATTTTCTATGTGCTCTATCCACTTGTGTAAATATATTTCTGGCATCTATGAATAAGATCTCATCTTTTTCGTCTGTATTAACTTTAGATTTATCAAAAAACCATAATGTTGCTGGTAGTGTTACTGAGGAAAACATATTTGATGGTAATGTTACCATTTGTTTTATTATTCCTTCTTCTATAATCTTTTTTCTTATTTCGTACTCACTATTTCCTGCGTCGGATGCAGAATTAGCCATAACTAACGCTGCTTTACCTGTGTTTTCTTTTAAGCTTGTTGCAAAATAAGATATCCAAAGATAATTTGCATTTGGTACAGTTTCTTTCTTATCAGAGCCCTTTTTACTTGTTTTAGATTTGTTTTTAGGTATTCCATATGTATTAAATCTAGTATCATCCTTTACCTTTTCATATACAACTTCATCAACATTAAATGGTGGATTTGCCATAACATAATCAAATTTTCCAACAGCATCATATGGATCTGAATAGAATGAATTAGCCTCCGTTATTTCTCCACGAACATTATTTAACAATAAATTCATTTTAGCTAGTTTGACCGTATCAGGCTCTTTTTCTACTCCATAACATCTAAATTTCATCATATCATTTTCGTTTGCATTATGATTATGCATATATCTTGCAGCTTGTACAAACATTCCTCCAGATCCACAAGCAGGGTCCAAAAACATCTTGTCTCCCGGCTCAGGATTTAATACATCTACCATATATCTAACAACTGTAGCTGGAGTATAGAATGCTCCTCCACCTTTCCCCTCTGCTAGTGCAAATTTTCCTAAAAAATATTCATAAATTCCACCAAATAAATCTATATTAATGTTTTCTGGAATATCCTTAAAAACTCTTATTATTTTAGATAATAATTCAGGTTCTTCTTCTGGAACTAATTGTCCATAAACTTCTTTAGGTAATACTCCTTCCATTTCTTTATTGTGTTCTTCAATAGATTGCATTGCTTCTTTTACTATTGTTGCTTTTTCTGCATTATCCGGTGCATCATTAATATAATCAAAATAAGCATTTTCTGGTAAATAAAAGCCACAAACTTCTTTTGATATTTCTTCTATTGTTTTTTCTATTCTTCCACCTTTTATTTCATTATATATTTTTTCTATTTCGTTTTTATGTTGTTTATATAAAATATCCGCATATCTTAAAAATATTAATCCGAGAATTGGTTGTCCATATTTATTAGCAGATAAATGTGCTCCTGCTCTTAATATATCTGCTGAATGCCACAAATCATCTTTTAATTTTTTTAATTCCTTATCAGTCATATATTGCCCCCTACAAAATAATTGTACTTACTCTATCATATTTTATATCATAAAACTTAATATTTCTCAACAAATTCTCTTGTTTTTCTACATTTTTATTCTTTTTCAATCCTCCAATCTCCCAATGTACAACTCTCACTATCAAAGTTGACCGCTACCTTCACTATTGGCAATCCACACAAAACGTGATTCCCCGAAACGACGCGGACGATTCAAAATCCTCCATATCAATTATCTTTTTCACAAAACAACGAAAAAATATCAGATTTACACTAGACAGTTATCTTTTTCCTTCTCACATTACTCCACCACAGGTTTAGCCCTATCCATACGACAATATCTCCTATCAACATCAATGTATTATCAACATAAGGCATCAGTAAAATATTTATTCCACTAAAAACGCAAGAAACTAAAAGTATCAAAAGCATAGCCTGACGGACTGTAAAACCCATTGCCAAAAATTGATGATGAATATGGTTTTTGTCCGGTTCA
>ERZ773188.495-NODE-495-length-48624-cov-6.570364_pt1 | contig 48624 bp, 45 predicted proteins | sample MGYA00581011_ERZ773188 | MGnify/ENA primary metagenome ERZ773188 (study PRJEB29015, sample SAMEA2737798) | human gut metagenome | biome: human gut; feature: human-associated habitat; material: faeces | place: China | collected 2012 ...
GCCTTTTCAAACGAGAGCCCAACGAAGTGGGTCTCGTTTGAGAGCTTGTCAAAAATACTTTTTTGACAAGCTCAGACGGAGCAGGGAAGACCCGCTCCGTCTTTTTTAGCGGTTGTCATCCGGCGCCGGACGGTGTAAAATGCCGGATATGGAAACAACGGAGAAAAAGAAAATAACGTTCCGGCCGCTCTGGCGGCTGTGTCCGGCGCGCCATGCGGTGCTGCTCATTTCGCTCGCGTGGCTCGCGGCGTACTTTCTGCTGCGTGAAAACAGGGCGGTGATGAATTTTCTTTGCAAAGCGCTCGTGCGTCCGTGGCACGCCTTTGCGGGAAGGCTCTTTTCCGCCGTGCCGTTTTCCGTAACGGAATGGGTCATCCTCTTTCTTACGGCGCTCGGCGTCGTGCTGCTCGTCCTTCTGATCGTGCAGCTCATCCGGCGGCGGTGGGTGAAGGCTTACCGCACGGGGATGACGATCCTTTCCGTCTCGGCGGCGATGTTTGCGCTCTTCTGTCTCTGGTGGGGCGTGCTGTATTATTCCGACAGCTTCACCGAACAGGCGGGGCTGGAACGGCGCGATATCTCCGTGCAGGAGCTGGAGACCGTTACCCGATATTTCGCTGAACAGGCGAGCTCGGCGGGCGAGCGTGTAGAGCGCGGTGAAGACGGCGTGTTCCGTGCCGACAAGAGCGACATCTTCCGGCGCTCTGCGGATATCTACGGGGGCGCGGAGCAGATCTTCCCGTGCCTTGCTGCCCCGGCGGTGCGGGCAAAGCCCGTGCTGCTCTCGCGGCTTTTGAGCTATATCCGCTATACCGGCTTCTTTTTCCCCTATACGGCGGAGGCGAATCTCAACGCCGATTCGCCCGCGTGCCTGCTGCCGTCCACGATCGCGCACGAGCTGGCGCATCTGCGCGGCGTTGCGCGCGAGGATGAAGCAAACTTCTGCGCCGTTGTTGCGTGCATGGAAAGCGGCGATGAGGATTACCGCTATTCCGGCGCGCTGCTCGCATATATCTATCTCGGAAACGCCCTCTACCGTGCCGACTACGACGCCTGGCGCGAGGTATATTCCATGCTCAGCGAGAACGTGCGCGCCGATCTGCGCGCGAACAACGACTACTGGGCGCAGTTTGAAACGCCCGCGGCGGACGTGTCCGAAAAGGTGTATGAATCGTTTCTGCAAACCTACGGCGACGACCGCGGCATGCAGAGCTACGGCGCGTGCGTCGATCTTCTGACGGTATATTACTTAGACACGGAATGAGGGGCTCCTTTGTGCAAAGGGAGCTGTCAGCGATGCTGACTGAGGGATTGCAAACTCCGAAACTTTGGGAAACTTATAGAAAAAGGCTTCTCCCCAATTGAGGGAGAAGCCTTTTATAGAGTCGCCTTATCAAATATCGAGCCTGCAAGAGCCATATAGAGTCGCCTTATCAAATATCGAGCCTGCAAGAGCCAGCGCACTTATGGCAATGATAACAGCTATGCCAGATCCGATCAGTCCAATCAGGCTGCAGACGAAGCCGCCTGTCCGAATTCCCTCCGTGTTACCAGCTTTTTTTGCCTGACCAGCCAATACGAGACCGATTATGCCGAGTATAATGCCAACCAGAGCTCCAACCCCAAAAAACCAGCAGACGATTGCACAAATTCCTAAAACAAGCGAGGCTACGGCTTTGCCGTGCATGACAGAAGTTTCCATTGCGATTCTCTCCTCTGTTTATATTGTGTTTACATTATACAGTTGAGAACGGTAAAAAACAACTGTGCAATATATATATCACTTCTTGTGCAGGATGATGAAAATGCCTCTCCTACAAGGATGAAATTTACCTTGTCAAGAGAGGCCAAAATGGGTTTATTCCAGCGCCAGACCCCAGTAGATCGGCTCTGCGCCGTTGAGCCCCATGAGAAACGGTTCGTCGCCCGCGCGCGCGGGGAGCGCTTCACACACGCGTCCGTCGTCCACGGCGTAAATGTCGCCGTGCTCGCCGCAGAAAAACTCCCCGGTAACGGAGAAGAGCTTGAGAATCCCGTCGCTGTACTTTGCGTGGGGGATACCGTCAAGCCACACCTCGCGGCGCGCGCGGAATTCCTCCGCCGCGATCTTCCGACGAACGGCCGGAAGCGGCACGCTTGAGCGGTAGGATACCGTTCTGGCGTGCATCGTGAGCGCGTACCAGCACCGAAGCGTCGCGCTCGCCGGGCAGAGATACGCCGGCTCGCCTCCCGCAGCGGCGAACACCACCGCGCGGCCATAGCCCCGGCCGCGATATTCCGGCCTTGTCGCTACGGCGAAAATGTACCGGACGGCGCCGAACGGCACGGCGTACGCCGCGGCGACGACGGTACCGTCTTCCTCGATCACGCTCGCCATGCCGGGCTGGTAGACATTCTGAAAAAACGCGTCGATATATTCGTCCGTATCGCCGAACACCTCGCGCCAGAGCGCCTTGAGCGAATTCTCGTCGCCCTTGCGGGACGGACGCGGCGTCATGCTTCGTCCTCCTGCCAGAGAGCGGTGAATTTATCGATCATGAACATCGGATACCATTCCTCTTTCGCTTTTCGCAGACCGGGGATGCCCATATCTTCCTCGCGGTTGAGATACAGAATCTCCGGGAAATCCTTTTGCAGATGGCGGGCAAACTCCCGCGCGATCATCGGATACGCGCCGGGAAGATCGTCGAGCGCTTTTTCAAAATGGACGTCGATCGTGTCGCTGCCGAGCCGTTCCCCGGCGGTGAACGCCGCCGGTCTGCCGTCGGCATAGAGAATGCCGCCGGTCATGCCGAGCTCGTCCCAGTACTGAAACATCCGCTCGATCGCCTCGTTTTCCTCTGCATTGCCGCCGTTCTTTTCGGCGTCCCAGCTTTGGAGAAGACTGCGGCAGTCGTCAAATCCGGCGGGAGAGAGCGCTTCATAGCGCCAGTCGTGCGCTGTCTCAAAGCGGTTGCAGAAATTGCGCTTGCCATGGAGCTTCTTTCCGGAGAGCGTGGCGAACGATTCAACGGAATAGATATAGTCCGCGTCGTCCCGGGCCTCAAAAAACCGGAACCGTCCCGGCAGAGCGGCCTCGAGCGCGGCGCGCTGCGGCGCGGTCACGCCTTCGAGATAGAGCGGCCGCCCCTGCTCCGCGGCACGCGCGCGGAGCGCGTCAATGGCGGGGACGAGATCGCCCCGGCCGGAGGGGTAGGCGTAGAAAGCGCCCTTGGAGCAAAGGTATTCAATGCCCAGCCGCTCGCCGAGAACGGCAACATTGCGGCGGCAGAGAATGTCCCAGAGAAATACGTTTCCGAAGCTGTCCGAGGAGCTTTTGGAGTTTTCCCGGGAAAGCGCTTCGTCAAACAAAGGCTTGTGCTGCAGCCCAATGGGCTGAAATTCGCTCATAAAAATGACCTTTCCGTTTGTTAGTTTGTTATTTATAGAGCCGCTCGCAGACGCGCTTTGCCTCGCTGCGCAGGGATCGCAGGTCGGCGAACGTCTCCGGGCGTTTGGTGATGTCGCGCAGCAGCGCGGACGGATGGTAGATCGCTATGGCGCGGGCGCTTTCAATGTCGAACCACTGCCCATGCTCGCGGGTGATGCGAAAGTCCGGCTTGATGACCGCCATCGCGGCAATGCGCCCGAGACAGACGATGAGCTTCGGACGGATCAGATCGCGCTGCGCGTCCAGCCAGTGACGGCACGCCGCCTGCTCTTCGTTGAGCGGGTCGCGGTTGTGCGGCGGACGGCATTTGACGATGTTCGCAATATATACGCGCGAACGGTCGAGATCGATCATTTCAAGCATATCGTCGAGCAGCTTACCGGCGGGGCCGACGAACGGCTCGCCCTGCAGATCCTCCTGCTCGCCCGGACCCTCGCCGATGAACATCAGCTCGCTCTCGGGATCGCCGACGCCGAAAACGACGTTGTGCCGCCCCTGTGAAAGCGGGCAGTCCTGGCAGGAGAGACATTCTCTTTGCAGTTTGTCCATCGCTTCCATGATCATCACACTCCATATAGAAGCATGTTATCACGCTTCGATAGAAAAGGCAACGCCGGATTCGCTCTCACGTAGCTGGCGGTACGTTTTTTTGATCAGAACGACGGAAATGACGGCGGTGAGGATATCGGATGCCGGCATGGAGCAAATAACACCGTCCGGCCCAAACCAGACGGGGAGCAGCGAGCGGCAGCCGCCGAAAAAGCAGAGCGACGGTAAAGCCCGTCCCGCCGCTTGCCTTGTTAAAAAGGCAAAGAGAGACGCCGTGAGGCGTCTCCCTTTGGGGATGCGGTTATATTAAGAGAGGCGGAAACATCACACTTTGAAGTCCACAGAGGTGGAACCCTTGTCTTCCTGCACGAACTCATAGTCCTTGCCGGGCAGGATGGCGTTGAGCGCGATACCGATGATGGAGGCGACGGCGAGACCGGAGAAGCTCACGATGCCGATCTTGATGGGGGCGGTGTAGGTGATGCCGATCGCGAGGACAAGGATGAGCGCGGCGATGATGATGTTGCGGGTGTTGGAGAAGTCCACATTGTTTTCTACAACGTTGCGCACGCCGACCGCGGAGATCATGCCATAGAGGACGAGGGACACGCCGCCGATCGTGGCGGTGGGCATTGCGGAGACGAGAGCGGCGAATTTCGGGCAGAAGGACACGACGACCGCAAATACCGCAGCGATGCGGATGACGGCGGGGTCGTATACACGGGTCAGGGCGAGAACGCCGGTGTTTTCGCCGTAGGTGGTGTTGGCGGGGGCGCCGAAGAGCGCGGCGAGAGAGGTCGCAAGACCGTCGCCGAGGAGCGTGCGGTGGAAGCCGGGGTCGACCATGTAGTTTTTCTCAACCGTAGAGGAGATGGCGCAGACATCGCCGATGTGCTCGACCATCGTGGCGAGAGAGAGCGGGACGATCGTGAAGATGGCGCTCACGAGAAGACCGGCGTTGAAGTCGGCGTTGCCGAAGAGGGAGAACACGGTGCGCTCGCCGTGAACGGGCAGGCCGATCCACGCAGCTTCACTGACGGTCTCGACAACATGGGCGCGGGCGGCGGGGTCAATGATCAGCGCGAAGACATAGGAGCCGAGGACACCGAGCAGGATGGGGATGATCTTGGTCATGCCCTTGCCCCACATGTTGAAGCCGATGACGATCGCAATGGCGACGATGGCGACGAGCCAGTTGGCGGAGCAGTTGGTGATCGCGGAGGAGGAGAGCGTCAGGCCGATGGCAATGATGATGGGGCCGGTGACGATCGGGGGGAAGAAGCGCATGACCTTCTTCACGCCAAAGGCCTTGAAGAGCGTGGAGAGGACGACGTACATGAGACCCGCCGCCGCGACGCCGACGCAGGCGTAAACGAGAAGCTCGGGTTCCTTGTTGGGGGCGATGGCCTGATAGCCGCCGATGAACGCGAACGAGGAGCCGAGGAACGCGGGGACTTTACCCTTGGTGAGCAGATGGAAGAGCAGCGTGCCGAGACCGGCGAAGAGCAGCGTGGTGGCAACGTCCAGACCGGTGAGCGCCGGGACAAGGACGGTCGCGCCGAACATGGCGAACATGTGCTGCAGTCCGAGCACCAGCATGCGCGGCTTGCCGAGGGCTCGCGCGTCGTAAATGGGTTCGGATCCGATTTGTTTCTTTGTCATAATCGTTCTCTCCTTATAAAAATTTATTCTTTCTCATAAATGGAAACGCCCGTTTCGCCGTCGCACTCGGCGAGGCGCACCGCGACGATTTCGCGCAGGGAGGTGGGGATGTTCTTGCCGACAAAGTCCGGCTTGATCGGAAACTCGGCGTGGCCGCGGTCGATGAACGCAAAGAGCTGGATGCGCGCCGGACGGCCGAGAGAGATGAGCGCATCGATGGCTGCGCGGGCGGTGCGGGTCGTAAAAATAACGTCGTCACAGAGCACAACGGTCATCCCCTTTACATCAAAGGGAATGTGCGTGTCCGAAACGACGGGCGCATCGGCAACGAGCGTGAGATCGTCCCGATAAAGCGTGATATCCAGTTTTCCGACCGGGACGCGGACGCCCTCGATTTTTTCAATGTTTTTCGCCAGACGCTCGGCGAGAGGGATGCCGCGGGTCTTGATGCCGATGAGACAGAGATTTTCGGTGCCGTGATTCTTCTCAATGATCTGGTGGGCAATGCGCACGAGCGTCCGCTCCACGGCGGCTTCGTCCATGATCTGCGCTTTGAAGTTCATAGCGTTCCACATCCTTTCCGGCATTTTGGCAACAAAAAAACCTTGACCGGCAAATCCGGACAAGGCGCAGCGACACGGCATAAAGATACCGTGATCCCATCTTACGACGCCTTGCCGGCAGCTCTGTACCGACTTAAAGAGGTCTTTTCTGGCGTGTATACTATCATGCTCTGCAACATCTGTCAACGGAGAAATGCACAAATTACCGGATCAAAGCGGGAATATTTTCTATGGAGCGCATCTGCTCGGACAGGGGAAAGACCGTTTAGAGGCTTGCATTATCCGCTGAATGTATGATAATATACATCGGTGTATGATAATATACACAGAAAAGATTCTCTATTTCAATTCCGAGGAAAGGACACGGACAACTTATGGGAGTTTATGTAGTCACCGGCGGCTCCGGCGGCATCGGCGGCAAGACGGTAGAAATTCTGCGCAGCCAGGGACATGAGACAATCAACGTCGATTTGAAAGGCGGGGATATCAACGCCAACATTGCCACCAAGGAGGGACGGCAGGATGTGATCGATAAGATCCACGAGCTGCACCCCGAGGGGATCGACGGCCTGATCTGCGTGGCCGGCGTCGCTGGTACCTGCGGCGATATGAAGCTGATGTTCTCGCTGAACTATTTCGGCGTCACCGGTCTGGCCTACGGTATCTATGACCTGCTCAAAAAGAAGGGCGGCAGCTGCGTGGTCATCGTATCGAACACCATCTCGCAGGGGGGCGTGCACATGGATCTCTGCGATATGCTCAACTATGCCTGCAACCAGGACCGGAACGAGGCCCGCATTCTCTCCATTCTGGAGCAGTATGACGGCTCCAACATGACCATGGCGCAGGGCCTGTACGCCACGACCAAATACGCGCTGGCCCGCTGGGTGCGGCGCATCTCCGCCAGCTGGGGCGCCAACGGCGTGCGCATCAACGCGGTGGCTCCCGGCAACGTCCGGACGCCTCTCACCGCCGCCATGGGCGACCGCGCTACGGCGGCACTGGCGGGACTTCCGATTCCTATCAACTATCAGACCGGCGACCAGCTGCTCGACCCCGTGGACATCGCCAATGTGCTGGTGTTTCTGGTGTCCCCGGCGGCCCACGGCGTCAACGGCAACATCATGTTTGTAGACGGCGGCACCGACGCTCTGCTCAACAGCGAGAAAGTTTACTAAGGAGGCGAAACCCATGACTTTGATTCGACAGTATGTGGACGCTCTGCTCGACCAGGACGCGCTGGCTTTGAGCAAGCTCTTTTCTCCTACGGCCATTTTCGTTGACCACTGCCCCCGCGATGCGGGAAAGCCGCTCGTCAGCACCTACGGCCCTGAGGCCATCGATATGTTCTACCACAACCGCTTCCTGTTCCGCCACTTCCGTATCACCGATGCCCGTATCGTCAGCGACACGCAGGCCTACTACTATGCCGTCTATGACGGCTATCATGTCCGCGCTCTGGCCACCATCACGGAATTCAGCTCCGACGGCCTGATCGAGCGGCTGGTCGTAAGACCGGCATAAGATCCCGGCGGGCCATTCTGTAAATCGAATAAGACAAGTTCGCGGCGGCGTCTCTTTTGAGACGCCGCCGTTTATCCGCAAAAAACGCGTTTTTGGGCTTGCATGTATATATGTGTATATTATAATGGGTTTATACGTTTTTCCGAAGAAAAAGATATGGAGGGTAAATCTATGGAAGCGGTTATTATTATTGCAGTGATCGTAGTGCCCGTAGTGGCGTATTACATCGGAAAGGAATTTGAGTATATCGCGAACGAAAAGGGGTATACAAGCAAGAAGTATTTCTGGTGGACGTTCCTGTTTGGCGCGGTCGGTATCTCAATGGTCATCGCGCTGCCTGATCGGCGCGGCGGAACGGGCGCGGCGTCCAGCGGTCTGCCGATGAGCGACGACGAGATCCCGGAGATTTGAGGTGCGGACATGAGTGAGAGATATACGCGCCTCTTCGCACTGGAAGAAAATCTGTATTCCGAAGGTTCCCCAATCGTCATTTCCGCGGGTGCATTGCTCAAAGATAACCGAAAGTGAGCCTGAGTGAGGAGTGACTCCTTCCGTCTCGGCTGACGCCGAGCCACTCCCTCAAAGAGGGAGGCAGTTAAAAAGAAAACGCAGCAGCTCCATATCACGGAGCTGCTGCGTTTGCGTATCTTAGTCTTTCTTGAAGGAATCCTTGAGCGCGACGGCGCGGTTGAATACGAGATGGCCGGGGGTGCTGTCCTTGTTGTCCGGTGCAAAGTAGCCGAGACGGAGGAACTGGAAGCGGTCGGCAGCGGCGCAGTCCTCGAGCGACTTTTCCACCTTGCAGCCGGTGAGAACCTCGAGCGAGTTGGGGTTCAGGCAGTCGATGAAGTCCTTGCCGGGGGCGTCCGGTTCGGGATCGGAGAAGAGCATATCGTAGAGCCGGACCTCGGCGTCGGCGCAGTTGTTCGCGTCCACCCAGTGGATCGTGCCGCGCACCTTGCGTCCGTCGGGCGTGTTGCCGCCGCGAGTCTCGGGGTCGTATTCGCAGAGGATCTCCGTCACATTGCCGTCCGCGTCCTTCACGCAGCCGGTGCAGCGGACGATGTACGCGCCCTTGAGACGCACCTCGTTGCCCGGATAGAGGCGGTTATACTTCTTGACCGGCTCCTCCATGAAATCGTCCTGCTCGACCCAGAGCGTGCGGGAGAACGAGACCGGGCGCGTGCCGGCGTTTTCGGCGACGGGGTTATTCTCAATATCGAAAAGCTCGGTCTGTCCCTCGGGATAGTTCGTGATCGTGAGCTTCACGGGACGGAGCACCGCCATGACGCGCTTGGCGTTCGCGTTTAAGTCGTCGCGCAGGCAACTTTCGAGCAGCGAGTAGTCCACCGTGGACGTGACCTTGGAAACGCCGATGCGGTCGGTAAAATCGCGGATGGAGTGCGGCGTATAGCCGCGGCGGCGCAGACCGCAGAGCGTCGGCATCCGGGGATCGTCCCAGCCGGACACGCGGCCCTCTTCCACAAGGCGGCGCAGCTTGCGCTTGCTCATCACGGTATAGTTGATGCCGAGACGGGCAAACTCGATCTGGCGCGGCTTGGACGGCACGTCGCAGTTCTCGATGACCCAGTTGTAGAGCGGGCGGTGATCCTCGTATTCGAGCGAGCAGAGCGAGTGCGTGATGCCCTCAAGCGCGTCCTGAATGGGGTGGGCGAGATCGTACATCGGGAAGATGCACCACTTCGTGCCCTGCCGGTGGTGCTCAATGTAGCGGATGCGGTAGAGCACCGGGTCGCGCATGTTGAAGTTGCCGCTTGCGAGATCGATCTTCGCGCGCAGCGTATACTTGCCTTCGGGGAACTCCCCGGCGCGCATCCGCGCGAAGAGATCGAGCGATTCTTCGACCGGGCGGTCGCGGTAAGGGCTGACGGCGGGGTGCGTCGTGTCGCCGCGGTAAGCGGAAAACTCCTCGGGCGTCAGCTCGCAGACGTAGGCGAGACCCTTTTTGATGAGGCCGACGGCGAGCTCGTAGGTCTTTTCAAAGTAGTCCGAGCCGTAGAAAAAGCGGTCGCCCCAGTCGAAGCCGAGCCAGCGGATATCCTCCTGAATGGCATCGACGAACTCGGTGTCCTCCTTGGCGGGGTTGGTGTCGTCCATGCGCAGATTGCAGAGACCGCCGAACTTTTCCGCTGTGCCGAAGTCGATGCACAGCGCCTTGCAGTGGCCGATATGCAGATAGCCGTTCGGCTCGGGCGGGAAACGGGTGTGCACCGTTTTTCCGGCAAACCGTCCGCCGGGGGCAATGTCCTCGGCGACAAAATCGTGAATAAAATTGCTGGATTCTCTGATCTCTTCCATATTGACTCTCTCCATTTTATGAAAGCTGAATGAATGAAAATTATTATACACGTCAACGCTTGAAATTACAACAGAATTATTGGATAATAGAAGAGCTATGAATCTTTCCGCCCTTTGGCGGAACAAATGACAGGAGTATACCATATGAAATATGATGCCGTGATCCTCGGCGGCGGCCCGGCGGCTGTCTCCGCGGCGCTCACGCTGCGCGCGCGAGGGAAGACCGCCGCGATCCTCTCCGGCGGGATCGACGATATCCCGCTCTCCCGCGCAAGCAGGATTACCAATTACCCCGGCTGTCCGGACATCTCGGGCCGCGCGCTGCTCGAAGCGATGGAAGATCAGGCGCTCGACGCAGGCGCGGAAATCCTTCACGGCCGAGCCACGTCGATCGCCCCCCTCGGCGACGGCTTCGGCGTGATCTACGGCGCGGACTTCTGCGAGGCGGAAACACTCATCCTCTGCACCGGCGTTGCCGCCGGAAAAGTTTTCTCCGGCGAACAGGAGTTCCTCGGCCGCGGCGTGAGCTACTGCGTCACCTGCGACGGAATGCTCTATCGCGGGAAAAAGGTCTGCGTCGTGGGCTTTACGTCCGATACGAAAGAGGAAGCGGAGCTTCTGCGCACGATGGGCTGCGAAGTTGAAATGTTCACGAGCCGCACGGTGAAGTACGCCGTGCTCGGGCAGGAGCGCGTCACGGCGCTTTCCGTGAACGGCGAAGAGCATCCGTGCGAGGCGGTGTTCATCCTCCGCCCGGCCGCGGCGCCCGATACGCTGCTCGCGGGTCTTGCCATGGACGGCGTGCATGTCGCCGTGGATAAGGCGATGATGAAAACCTCCGTTGCCGGCGTTTTCGCCGCCGGGGACTGCACCGGCAAGCCTTACCAGATCGCCAAGGCCGTCGGCGACGGGAACATCGCCGCGCTCAGCGCCGCGCAGTATATCGAGGAAAGGAGCCGGGAGAAAAAGGCATGAACGAGAGCGAGATCAAATATCTGGAGCTTCTTTCCAAGAGCTTTCCGAGCATCCCCGCTACGGCGGCGGAGATCGTGCGGCTGCAGGCCATTCTGGAGCTGCCGAAAACGACCGAGCACTTCATGAGCGACATCCACGGCGAGTATACATACTTCTCCCATATCCTCAAAAACGCCTCCGGCGCGATTCATGACAAGATCAACGACAGCTTCGGCGATCTTCTCGGCGAGGAGGAGAAAAATTCGCTCGCCCGGCTGCTCTATTACCCCGAGCGGGAGCTTGCCGCCGCAGCGCACTCCGATTCCTGGTACCGCGTGACGATCCACCGTCTTGTGGCCGTCTGCCGGCAGGCGACGGACAAATATACCCGCGTCAAGGTGCGAGCCCGTCTGCCGAAGGAATATGCCTATATTATCGAAGAGCTCATTGACTCCGACGAGCACGATCCCAACAAGCGCAGATATTTTGAAAGCATCATCAACAGCGTGATCGAGACCGGCATTGCCGACCGGTTCATCGTGGCGCTCGCGAATCTCATCTCCCGCCTGACGGTAAACCAGCTGCACATCGTCGGCGACGTTTTTGACCGCGGCCCCGCCGCGCAGATGGTCATGGACGATCTCATGGACATGCACGGCGTGGACTTCGTCTGGGGCAACCACGACATTCTCTGGATGGGCGCGGCCATGGGCAATCCTGCGTGCATTGCGAACGCCCTGCGAAACTCGCTCAAGTACGGCAACTTTGATATGCTCGAGGACGGCTACGGCCTGAACGTCCGTCCGCTCGCGCTCTTCGCCATGGAGCAGTACGGCGACGATCCCTGCACGAACTTCCTCCCGACGCACGTGACCGACTGCGTGGCGGAAAACAGCGACGTTACCGCCAAGCTCCTCAAGGCCATCACGGTCATCCAGTTCAAGCTGGAGGGCCAGCTCATCCTGCGCCACCCGGAATATAGAATGGACGGACGGCTCCTCCTCGGAGAGCTCGTCCGCTCCGAAGGGACGGTCACGCTCGGCGGCAAGATATACCGCACGAACGACATTTCGCTCCCCACGGTCGATCCCGCGGATCCCTATCGCCTCTCCGAGCGCGAGCAGCAGCTCGTCGATCAGCTCGTTTTGTCCTTTCTGCGCAGCGAGAAGCTGCAGACCCATATCCGGTATCTGCTGGAAAAGGGCGCGATGTACCGCGTGTGCAACGGCAACCTTCTCTACCACGGCTGTATCCCCATGGAGCCGGACGGCAGCTTTACGCGCGTGACGATGGGTGACAAAACATATTTTGGAAAGTCGCTCATGGATGCCTGCGACCGGCTGTGCCGCACGGCGATGTACGACCGCCGTATGGAGAACACCGATCTTCTCTGGTATCTCTGGTGCGGGCCGTATTCTCCGCTCAACGGCAAGGACAAGATCGCAACGTTCGAGCGCACGTTCCTCGACGATCCGGAGGCCCGAACGGAGCAGAAAAATCCGTACTACGATCTCTGGAACAGTGAGGAGACGGCGCGCACGATCCTTGCCGAGTTCGGCGTGAATTTTGAACGCGGCCACATCATCAACGGCCACGTCCCCGTGCGCAAAACGAAGGGCGATACGCCCATCAAGGCCAACGGCAAGTTCATCAACATCGACGGCGGTCTCTCGAAGGCGTACCAGCCCGTGACGGGCATCTGCGGCTATACGCTGGTGTATTCCTCGCACGAGCTGTATCTCGCCGAGCACCAGCCCTTCGACCCGGACACCGCCGCGCGCGAAAGCGCGGACGTGCTCTCCCGGACGATCATGATCGAGCAGTATCCCGACCGGCTTCGCGTGCGCGATACCGACGGCGGCGCGGATGTGGAGCGGCGCATCGCCGATCTCAAAAAGCTGCTCGCGGCCTACCGCAGCGGCCTTGTGCGCACGCCGAGCCGCATGGAGTAAGGCTTGACAAATAAAACAAATAACGGTATATTGATTTGGTAAAAAGCGCAGAAGGGGAGGAGTAGGCTCCCGGCGGAACGCAGAGAGAGGGCGGTTGGTGCAAGCCCTTGGGAAGCCGCAGCCGAAGGTCGCCCCGGAGCAGCCGTTTTGAACAAAGTAGAAACGGACGGGTTCTCCCGTTACAGAGAATACGAGTGCCGCTTTCAGTAAAGCGGAAATCGGGTGGTACCGCGTAAGTTTTTGCGCCCCGGAGGTTAACTCCGGGGCGTTTTTGTTTGGAGGAATAAGAATGAAAGAACTGCCGAAGATTTATGATCCCAAGCAGGTGGAAAGCAAGATCTACCGCTACTGGACGGACGGCGGCTGGTTCCACGCTGAGCGTGACCCGGACAAGAAGCCGTTCACCATCGTGATCCCGCCCCCGAACGTCACCGGCCAGCTCCATCTCGGCCACGCGCTCGACGAGACGATCCAGGACGTGCTCATCCGCTGGAAGCGCATGAGCGGGTACTGCGCGCTGTGGCTGCCGGGCGTTGACCACGCCGGCATCGCCACGCAGACCAAGGTGGAGGCCGAGCTCCGCAAGGAGGGCCTCACGCGCTTCGATCTCGGCCGCGAAAAGTTCCTGGACCGTGTGTGGGACTGGAAGCAACACTACGGCGACCGCATCGTGGAGCAGCTCAAAACGCTCGGCTCTTCGTGCGACTGGGAGCGCCAGCGCTTCACGATGGACGAGCAGTGCGCCAAGGCCGTGCGCGAGGCGTTCTGCAGCCTGTACGAAAAGGGATATATCTACCGCGGCAAGCGTATCATCAACTGGTGTCCGCACTGCAAGACCGCCCTTTCCGACGTTGAGGTCGAATACGTGGAGAAGAACGGCTTCTTCTGGCATATCCGCTATCCGCTGACGGACGGTTCCGGCAGCGTGGAGGTCGCCACGACCCGTCCCGAGACGATGCTCGGCGACGCCGCCGTTGCGGTGAACCCCGAGGACCCGCGCTATAAGGACATGATCGGCAAAACGCTCACGCTCCCGCTCGTCGGGCGCGAGATCCCCATCGTCGGCGATGAGCACGCCGATATGGAGTTCGGCACCGGCTGCGTGAAGATCACGCCCTGCCACGACCCCAACGACTTTGAGGTCGGCCTGCGCCACGATCTGCCGCAGTACCTGATGCTCGACGGCGACGGCAAGATCACCGGCGGCTACAAGTGGGACGGCATGGACCGCTACGAGGCCCGCAAGGCCATCGTGCAGGAGCTTGAGGAGCAGGGCTATCTCGTGTCCATCGAGCCGTGCGTCCACAATGTCGGCACGTGCTCCCGCTGCCATAACGATGTGGAGCCGCTTGCGAGCGACCAGTGGTTCGTGAAGATGCAGCCTCTGGCGAAGGAAGCCATCCGCGTTGTGGAAGACGGCGAGATCAAGTTCGTGCCGGACCGCTTCGCCAAAACGTATCTCAACTGGATGAACAGCGTGCGCGACTGGTGCATCTCCCGCCAGCTCTGGTGGGGCCATCAGATCCCCGTGTGGTACTGCGGCGACTGCGGCCATATGACCGTCTCCCGCACCGACGCCTGCGAGTGCGAGGCGTGCCGCTCCAGGAACATCCGCCGCGAGAGCGACGTGCTCGACACCTGGTTCTCCAGCGCGCTCTGGCCGTTCTCCACGCTCGGCTGGCCGGACAAGACGGCAGATCTGGATTACTTCTACCCGACGGACGTGCTCGTCACAGGCTACGACATCATCTTCTTCTGGGTCGCGCGCATGATCTTCTCCGGCTGCGAGCATATGAAGAAGATCCCGTTCCACACGGTGCTCATCCATGGCCTGATCCGCGACCCACAGGGCAAGAAAATGTCCAAGTCCGCCGGTAACGGCGTCGATCCCATCGAGGTCATCAACACCTACGGCGCGGACGCGCTCCGCTTCAACATCATCACCGGCAACTCGCCCGGAAACGACATGCGCTTCTTCCCGGAGCGCTGCGAGGCGATGCGCAACTTTGCCAACAAGCTCTGGAACGCTTCCCGCTTCGTGATGATGAATCTCACGATCGACAAAAACGAGCTGCCCGAAACGCTTGAGCTGGAGGATAAATGGATCCTCTCCCGGTTCAACGAGCTGGCCCGCGAGGTCGGCGAGAATCTCGACAAATACGAGCTCGGCATCGCCGCACAGAAGATCTATGACTTCATCTGGGACAGCTTCTGCGACTGGTACATCGAACTCACCAAGGCCCGTCTGACGGGCGAGGACGAGGCCGCCCGCGTGCAGGCGCAGAAGGTGCTGCTGTATGTGCTCACCGAAACGCTCAAGCTGCTCCATCCGTTCATGCCGTTCATCACCGAGGAGATCTATCAGGCGCTGCCGCACGAGGGCGACGCGCTCATGGTGCAGCCGTACCCCGTTTACCGCGAGGATATGGCTTTCCCGGCGGAGAGCGCGCGCTTTGAAAAGGTCATGGAGGCCATCCGCGCCATCCGCAGTCGCCGCAGCGAGATGAATGTCCCGCCGTCCAAGCGCCCGCACCTCTATATTGTCACCGAGGAACGCGAAGCCTTTGAGAATGGCCGCGATTATCTCTGCCGTCTGGCGTATGCCGGCGAAGTGATCGTTTCGGACGATGTCCCCGCCGACGCCGACAAAATGGTAAGCATCGTGACAAAGGATGCGCGCTGCTTCCTGCCGATGAGCGAGCTTGTCGATCTCGACAAGGAGCGCGAGCGGCTGGAAAAGGAGCTGGCAAAGAACCGCGGCTTCCTCGAAAACCAGCGCCGCAAGCTCTCGAACGAGAGCTTCGTCTCCCGCGCTCCCGCCAACGTCGTCGCCACGGAGCGCGAGCGTGCCGAAAAGCTCGAAGCGCTCATTGCCAATCTCGAGGAATCGCTCCGTCAGCTCGGCTGATGCGCATATAATTAGATTGACAAAGGTGTCCCGAAACGCTACAATGACGCTTCGGGACATTTTTTAAGGGTTCCGAAAACTTTTTGCGGCTTTTGCACGTCTAATAAACAGAACAGAAAACCGGAACTATTCGACCTGCGCCGCAAGGCGCGGGGAAGGAGACTTCATTATGCGTAAACTTATTTCAAAGCGACTCTTTGCCGTTTTGATGGCGGCGCTTTTGTTCGCCGCGCTCGGCACGACGGCATTGGCGGATGACGCCCCTGTTATCAATACCGACGTACCCGCGGCGCTCACCGTGATCGAAGGGCAGACGCTCACGCTCACCGTAGAGGCGACGGGCGGGGAGCTGTCCTACCAGTGGTACCGCGTCCACCCGGAGGGCGATACGCCCGTGGAGGGACAGACCTCGAATACTTACCAGATCGCTTCCGTGGACGCCTCGATCAACGGCGCGGCGTTTTACTGCTTTGTGCAGAACGTAGCGGGAAATACCCAGTCCTCCGTCTGCACCGTGACGGTGCTCTCCAAGCCCGTTCTCACGCAGGATGTGAGTACCACCAGCCAGACGCTGACCGAGGGCGACACCATCGCGCTCACCGCCGGAGCGACCGGCGCGGCGGGTATACAGTGGTACTATAAGAAGGGCGACGAAGCCCCCAAGCCCGTTGACGGCGCGACGACGGCCTCTCTCTCCGTCGCGGCCACGATGGAGTATAACGGCGCGGATATCTACTGCCAGTTCGTAAACGATGCCGGCGCCGTTACAACCTCCTTCTGCCGCATCACCGTGAATGCCAAGCCCGCAGCGCCCGTAACGACGAAAAATCCGACCGGCGAGACCGTCACCGAGGGCGGCCGCGCGATCTTCATCGCCCGCGCCGACGGCGCGACGAGCTACCTCTGGCGCATCATCAGCGCCGACGGCACGCAGGTCTATGACTATACCGCCGCGCGTACCGCGTTCCCGACGCTGAGCATCTCCGGCGGCGACAGCGAAACGCTCACGCTCACCAACATCCCCTATGATATGAACGGCTGGAAGGTCGCCTGCCTCTTCAAGAGCGAGGGCGGCGAGACGCTCTCCGGCACGGCGAGCGTCACCGTGACAAAAAAGGCGGCATCGCTCAGCATCATTACGCAGCCTGTCGGCGGCACGATGGCCGTGGATGAGAACCCGAACTTCATTCTCTCCATTCAGGTAACATCCAGCGACGGCGGCACGATCACCTACCAGTGGTACAGCGCCGCGACGAACAGCACCGCCGCTATGAAGGCCATCCCCGGCGCGACGAATTCCAGCTATAAGCCCGAACAGACCGAGGGAACGACGTATTACCGTGTAAGCGTTCAGCTCACCGGCAACGGTACGACCTCCGATCCCTATTACTCCAACACCGTTCCTGTGACGTTCACCGCCACCAAGACGCACACGCACAGCTTCTCGAGCGTCTGGGAGCATAACGATATCTCCCACTGGCACCAGTGCACCTGCGGCGAGCACGGCGACGAAGCGTTCCATACCTACACCTGGACCGTACTGAAAGCCCCCACCGCGACCGAGGACGGCGAGCAGAAGGGCGTCTGCTCCGTCTGCGGCTATGAAACCATCCAGCCCATCCCCGCCGGTACGGACACCGGGGAGGAAGAGACGCCGGCAAAGCCCGCCAAAAAGACGAATACGGTGCTTCTCGTCATCATCGGCGTGCTGGCCGTGGCGGTGATCGCCGTGGCGGTCATCCTCGTCCGCAAGGTGCTTCTTCAGAAGGACGAAGAGGACAGCGGAGACGATGACGATGGGAACGAATAAATCCTATAATTCCTAAGGCACAAAGGATAGCTTTTCGTGAATCGTTTGTACGGCGTGCGAAAAAAAGTGCCGGAAAGAATAAAAGCAAAGCCCTCCGATCAACTCGGAGGGCTTCTTTGATAAACAGACCCGTTTACAGGAAAAACATAAAGGGGCCTCTGATATGGAATCAAAGGCCCCTTATGCTGTTAGATGTGATTTTGTAACGCTGTTGCGGCGCCGAGAATCAACCGGCTGTCGTTTCTGGAACAGCAGACGCTGCAGGCGTTGGCACGGCAGGGGAAGTACTATTGTTCAGATAAACCCAGTGTATTGTATACTCTTTGCCGACGGCATTCCCGATGTTGGTAATATAGTCTTCAAGCAACTCCTGCGCTCTCTGCTGCGCTTCGGCAAGAAGTGCGCGATCGTTGGCGGCGCAGTCTTCCAGCTGTTTCTGCGCCTCGCTGAATGAATATACTTCATCCTCAGCGGTAATGGCGGCAGAGTCTTTTGCAACAATATAGGAGTCTTGGTTTAGTGATGAAGAGTCTACGCGGCATGAGAGAACGGTAGCTTCCGGCAACGTGATGCTTACAGAGTCGGCATCGATCACAATATTTACCAGAGAGGCATCAATACCGATTTTCACTACGCCGCTGTATTCTATCCAGAAAACCTTGTCTTTCTTCCACCAAAGAACGCCTTCGGCATTTTCCTCTTTATATTTTGCAACATTGTGATAATAGCATTCCATGGTAGCGAGTTCACAAATGGATTTCATTTGGGATGCTTTGGGTTCAACAACGGATTGCGCTTCGGATCCAGACGACTGTTGGCCGCAGGCAGCCATCAAAAGCAAGGTGAGAGCGGCAAGGAGAACAGAAATAATGCGCTTCATCTTTTATTCCTCCTCACTCAATGACCAGTTGATACTCAGCGTCCAACTGTTCGACAATCGGACTGGTGAGTGCCTTGATTATGTTAACTGCATTTTGCTTTGCCAACGTGAGAATGGCTTCTTGCGTTTCAACTTCTTCTTTTGCATCATCCTCGCAGGCTTTATATGCTTCCTGCGTAACGGATGAGGTATTTGCTTTAAGATTGTAGAAAATAAAGTCCAGAGAAGAGATGTCGACGTTGATCTCGGTGATTTCTACCTTTGGCAAAGTGACCGTGATAACTTTATTGTTGTTGTCTACGGCGATTTGGATATCGTCCATTACAATGCCGGCTTTTACCCGGGCTTCGTAGGAAACGTAATAATCAGGCTGTTTATCATTTTCTGTAGGGCCCACGGATGCGATGCCGTTGTATACGGCAGTAAATGTTGAAAGCTCTTTAACGTTGATTATTTTTTCCAGCGTGGAGACTGTGATAACTTCCGGCGGAGAAACCGCAGAACTTTTTTTCTGCTGTGTTATGAGAAAGGCTGTAAGGGAAATAAGGAGGCAAATCAATATTGCTCCCAGCAGCAGAAAACCCTTTTTTGTGATCTTGCGTTCTTTTGTTGCGTTCATGATCGAAAACTCCTTTTGCAGATTCGACGCATCGCGTCACAACAGAGCAAGTTTTTTTCGCGTGTCGAAACTACAAAGAATATATCACAAAAAGCAATGATATTCAAATATGAAAAACCCGCTCTCCGATCCGCGGATCGGAGGGCGGGTTTATGTTTGTTGGATCGTTTCTCAGAACGCCAGCAGCGCCATGGAGAGGATGGCGGCGGTCAGCAGGTAGATCGGCAGGCCGCGCCACGCCTTCGGGACGTAGCGCTCGCGGATCTTGCTGCGGACGGCGGCAAACGCCGCAAGAGCGAGCCAGAAGCCGAGACCCGCGCCGAGAGCCGTGAGGATGCTCTCACCAAGGGCGAGCGCATCGGCGGCGTTGTTCACCGCGAGACCGAGCACGGCGCTGTTGAGCGCGATGACGGGGAAGTAGACGCCAAGGTCTTTTTTGAAGGCGGCCTTCGCAACGGCATTCATTGCATAGACAACAATGAGTACGATCGCGGCAAAGACGAGCGTCTGCAGATAGCCGAGAGACAGCGCATCCAGAACGTAGGTCTGCACAAGACCGGCGATCAGCGCCGTGAACACCATGGCGACGGTTACAGACACGCCGAGCACAGTGATCTTCTTCTCCTGCGCGGACCAGCCAAGCAGGGGAGTCGCGCCGAGGAATTTCTCCAGCGCATAGTTGTTGGCGAGCATCGCGCCGAGCACGATACCGACAATGGCTTTGAACGTCATTACTCGTTACCTCCTTCCGCTGTACCGGCGGCGATACCGGCGAAGCCGGGCTCTTCCTCCGCAGCGCACGCGGCGGGGAAGAGGGCGTTGACGATCGCGGCGACGATGGCGTACACCAAGAAGCCGCCCATGGGCTTCTGGAGCGAAGCCACGGCGTGCGCCTTGAGGAAGGCGATCTCCTGTCCCCAGACGGTGCCGAGACCGAAGAGCTCGCGCAGCAGCGCGACAACGGCGATCACCGCGAGAAACTCCAGCCCGGTCACAACGACCTTTCCGACGCAGAGGCCGGAGGCGCTGCCGGCGCCGCGGCTGAACACAAGCAGGTTGACAGCAGCCACGGCGAGATACACGCCGAGCATCTTGTAAACGGACGGCAGCACCGCGTGCAGCACGAGCTGTGCAGCGGAGGTGAACAGCGCCGCCGTGAGGATCGTCGCGGCGATCACCGCGCGCTCCGGGAGAATGCGGCGCAGCAGCGCTATCACGAGCGCAGTGAGCAGCATCACGGCGAGAACCGTAATGCCCATGGAAACGGCACCCCGGAGCGTTCCGGCCGCGCCCAGCGCGGGGCACGCGCCGAGAAACAGTACCCACATCGGGTTAACGGTCATTTTCTTCTCATTCATTGCCAAGTCCTCCGTTCTCTTTCAGAGTGGCAAAGGCGTCGAAAACATCGTGCGTAGCGGTCTTGACGGCGTTCATCGTCATCGTTGCGCCGGAGATGAACGCTACGTCGTCCGTCATGGTCTCAGCGGTCATACCGACGAAGCCTTCCTTGTAGCTCTGCGGATCGAGTGTGTAGTTGGAGAAGTAGTCCTTTTCCAGAATGAACTCCTTGGCGTTCATCATCACGATCTCGCCGTCAGCGTTGAGAACGTAGTAGATGGCCATCGGGATGTTGCTGTAGCCGTAGGGACGGGAGACAAAGGCATAGAGCGTTTCGCCGTTCTCCGTCACGGTGTAGGCGGCGGTCACGGTGTTGTATACGCCGTCGAGACCGAGCACCGCGTAATCCGCGTCCTTGGAGTAGTAAGCGCTGAGCTTGGAGATATCGTCGTCCGTGAAGAGATCGCCGTTGTCGCGCGCATACGCGGCGGCGGTCTCGGCAAGATCGGCGTAGGAATCGGTCACAACGCTGCCTTCAACGTCATAGACGCAGACACTGCCGGAGGTGTTCGCGATGGCGAGCACGCCCGCGCCGTCCACGTTCGCAATAAACGCGAAGCCCGCGCCGTTCGGGGCTTTGTAAGCGGCGGTCACGCCGTCGAGACCGGTCTCGGTCTCCTCACCCTGCATCGCGCCTTCGCTGTTCATCATGCCGGGGAACACGGTCGCGATCAGCTCGGTGAGAAGCTGTGCGTCGCCCTTGACGCCCGCGCTGACGAGTTCATTCGCCGTGAGAGCGGTGAAGCCGTCGAGAATGGCGTCATGGAACGCCTTGGAGGAGTACGTCACGCCCGCGACGAGACTCACGTCCGCGAGAGTGGAATCCTGTCCGATATAGGTCTGCGGATACGTATCCACACCCATGTCCTTCGTGTCGGGGTAGGAGAGCACCTGCGTGCCGACGATCTTACCCTCGGTATCCACAGCCATGGAGATCTCGATCGGATCGTGGGTGTAGCCCTGCGTGGTGGAGAGAAGGATCGCGTAGCCGAGACCGGAGGTCTCGGTATAGATGCTCTGCACGGTCTCCGGAACGTCGGTAAGCTCGCTTCCGGCGGAGCCGTCGCTGCTGTAGAGAAGATCAAAGCCCTGCGCGCCGGGGAAAATATCCATGAGCGGCCCGAGCGCCTGGGAAGCTTCGCTCAGCTCGATGCGCGGCCCGGCCCAGACATTGAGACCGGTGAGCAGCAGAGCGAACACGAGAAAGAGAACGATCAGCGTCAGAGCCGAGCGGAGAAAGCTGCCTTTATTTTGCATTTTTCGGCCCTCCCAATCCGAGCGGCGTAGCCGCCGTCCATTTTTCGATCATCGGAGCAAGAATGTTCATCACGAGGATGGAGAGCGACACGCCCTCCGGATACGCGCAGTATTCGCGGATGACGAACGTCAGAATGCCGCAGCCGAGCGCGAAGAACGCCTTGCCCTTGTTGTTGATCGGCGAGGTCTGATAGTCGGTCGCCATGAAGATCGCGCCGAGGAACAGACCGCCCGCCATGATCTCATAGAGCGCGGTAACGGCGCTGCCGGTCGTGACGAAGTAGAGCACGAACACGCTGCCGACGAAGATCGCCGGGACATACCAGCGGATCACGCGGCGGATGACGAGATACGCAAAGCCGATGAGCAGCGCGATAACGCACGTTTCGCCTACCGCGCCGCCGCGAACGCCTAGGAACATATCCAGCAGGGAGGGAAGACCCTCGCCGCCGGTGGAGAGAACTTCGAGCGGGGTGGCGCTCGTTACGAGATCAACGCCCTTCGGCATCGCGCCGCCCATGACCTGCGTGAACGAGACGAGCATGAACACGCGCGCGGTGATGGCGGGGTTCGCAAAGTTGTGGCCGAGACCGCCGAACAGACACTTGACGAACACGATGGCGAACACGCTGCCGAGCACACACTGCCAGACCGGCACGTTTGTGCTGAGATTGAGACCAAGCAGCAGTCCCGTCACAACGGCGCTGAGATCGCCGATGGACTGCTTGCGGTGGGTGATCGCGTTGAAGAGAAATTCGGAAACGACGGCGGTGATCACGCACGAGAGGATCGGCACAAGAGCCGGGGCGCCGAAAAACACGATCGCGGCAGCCGTGGCGGGCAGCAGAGCGATGATCACGTCAAGCATGATGCGCTGCGTGCTCGCGCCGCAGTGGGCAAACGGGGAAGCGGGGGTTTCAAACCGCTTATCCATCACTTTTTCCCTCCTTCCGCATGATCGGCTTTGTATTTTTTGAGATATTTCTTTGCCGCGCGGTTGTTCTCCGCGAGCGGGCGGTGCGCCGGGCAGACGTAGCTGCAGCTGCCGCACTCGATGCAGAAGTTCACATGGTCGCGGTCAAGGAGAAGCGCGCGCTTATCGCCGTTCTCTTCCTCAAGATCGTCCGAGAACGCGGTGGGGTTGAGATTCATCGGGCAGTGGGACACGCACCGGCCGCAGTGGATGCACGGCGTCGGCTCGTGGATAACGCTGTCCGCTTCGGAGAAGACCAGCACGCTGCCGGTCGTCTTGAGTACCGGATAGTCGAGCGAGGGGACGGCGTGACCCATCATCGGCCCACCGTTCACAACACGGCCCGGCTCGCATTTGAGCCCGCCGGCGGCCTCGACCAGGTAGCGGTACGGCGTGCCGATCGGGACGAGCAGGTTCTTCGGCTCCTTGATGGCCGAGCCGTCAACGGTGACGACGCGGTCGACGAGCGGCATGCCGGTATCCATGAACTTTGCGACCTTGGCAAGCGTCGAGACGTTGATGATGATAACGCCGAGCGTTGCAAAACGCTGGCCGGCGTAAACGACCTTGCCGAGCGCGTTATAAAGGATCATCTGCTTCGCGCCCTGCGGATAGGAGCTCGGCAGCTCAACGATGCTCATCGTGGGGTCGTCGGCAAAAAGCTCCTTCATCGCGGCAATGGCCTGCGGCTTGTTGTTTTCAATGGCGAAAACGAAGTTGTCGGGCTTGACGTATTTCTTGAGGAGCTCGATACCGCGGCGGATATCCTCGCCGTGGTCGAGCATCATGCGGTTGTCGCTCGTGACGTACGGCTCGCACTCCGCACCGTTGATGAGCATGGTCTTGACGTTGTGGCGCAGCGCCGCGTCAAACTTCCAGTCAACGGGGAACGCCGCGCCGCCGAGACCGACAATGCCGCTCTCGTGCAGATCCTCCACGAACGCGGCGAGATCCTCCGCCGTGCGCGGGGCAAGTGTGGGATCGGCTTCCATTTTTCCGTCGTTCTCAATGCGGATGACCGGCAGATCGTTGCCGAAGAGCTCCGGCATCGGATCGAGCGAGAGAACGGTGCCGGAAACGGTCGCATGAACCTCACAGGTGATGCTGCCCTCGCCGCGGGCGAGCTTCTGACCGACGCGGACATAGTCGCCGACGCTGACGACCGGCACGGCGGGGGCGCCCATGTGCATGTTCATGGGGAGAAGCACTTCTTTCGGCGGGGGAAGGGTTTCGGCCTTCATTCCGGCGGTGTTCTTGTGATGGGGAACGTGAACCGCCTGAAGGCGCTTACGGAATGCCATCAGAATCCAACCTTTCCATTCATTTCTTCTTTGCTGTAATGCAGTAATTTTAGCTTTGCGATTCGCCGGACGTATCGTCCGGAACGAGAATGGCCTCCATACCGGAGGTCATATGCAGCTCGCCGTCCGGGAGCACCCAGAGCGCTTCCACATCGCCGAGCTTTTCGCAGAGTGCCTCGCCGTCGGCAAGGGGCATGCAGAAAAGCGCGGTGGAGAGCGCATCGGCAAGACCGCTGTTTTTCGTCACGACCGTGACGGAGGTGAAGAGCGTGGAGGGATAGAGCGTATCTTTATCGATGATGTGGTGATACCTCACGCCGTCCACGGTGAAATACCGTTCATAAATGCCGGAGGTGACGCAGGAGGTGTCGGCGAGCAGGAGCTTTGCGCAGTAATTCGAGTCAGGGTTCTTCGGGTCGCGCACGCCGGTCTTCCAGCCGGTGCCGTCGGGTCGCGTGCCGATGATGCGGATGTTGCCGCCGACGTTGAGCACATAGCTCTCGCAGCCGAGTGTTTCGGCCTTCTGCGCCGCCATTTCGGTGGCGTAGCCCTTGCCGAGCGCGCCGACGTCGATGGAGGCAAGCGGGTCTGAGATACGGACGGTGTTGTTTTCCACGTCCAACTCCAGAAGGGAGATGTCCGTGTGCTTCGCTGCCTCGGCGAGATCTTCTTCCGCGGGAACATAGGCGTTCTTCGGATCTTCCGACGCGGCTTCACGCGCGTTGTGCCAGAGCGTGAGGACACTTCCCATCATCACGTTCATCTCTCCGCCGGTCAGCTCATAGAGCTCCTTGGCATAGAGCAGAAACTCCATCAGCCGCGCATCCACCGTTACAGCTTCTCCGCCGGCCATTTTGTTTACCGTACAGAGGTTGTTTATGCCGGAATACTCGTGGTAGATATCAAAAAGCTGGTGATATTCCCCGAGCATATCAGCAATTTCGGCAGAACAGTCCGAAAACCGTTCTGCCGAATCGCCTGCATAGCTGTAAATATAGGTCACCGTGTCAAAGTAGGTGAAATAGCTTTTCCCCTGCGCCTTGACAGGTTCGGCGGAAGCTGAACAGCCGGAGAGAAGAACAAGAGCGAGCAGAGCGCCGCAGAGAAGCGCGGCGACCGCGCGGGTATTCTTTTTCCGGTTCATTTGCTTCGCGGAAATTACCGGGCGTTGTTCGCCGCCGTGGCAATGGCGGCCTGCATGCCGTCGATAGCCATCGTGCAGGAGGCGAGCAGCGTCTCATCGGTGGAGACCTGATAGCCCTCGGCGTTGGTGGTGGTGTCGAGACCCATCACTTCGTCCGCGGTCTTGCCGACGGTGTAGTCAGCAAAAGCCTTGGCCTGGGCGTCCCACTCGGCAATGGCGTTGCCGTACTTGACCATGTTGTAGTCGTCACCGAGCTCACGCTTGGTAGCGGTGTAGTCCTTGCTGACGATCTCGCCCTCGGCGCTCACGGTGATCTTGGGCTGGATGGCGTCGGTCAGCGCGGCGAGGATCTTGCCGTCGGAGCCGACAGCGGCGGCGCCGAACTCGGTGTACATCTTGACCATGGCGTTGCCGTCTTCGGAATCAGCAGCGGACACGGACTCGGTGGAGTTGGAGATGGCAGACACGCCCAGCGTGAAGGAGCCGGGGACGGCGGTGAAGGTGGAACCCTTCTCGTCGTTGCAGGCCTTCACAATGGCCTCCTGGAAGGCCTCGAGGCTGATGGAGCAGGAAGCGAACAGCTCTTCGTCAACGGCGACGTTGTAGCCCTCTTCGTTGACGCGGGTCTCGATGTTCTTGACCTCGTCAGCAGTCTTGCCGACGACCCACTTCTCAAGGTTCTCGACCTGCTCGAACCACTCGAGCGTGGCGTCGGAGTACTTGACCATGTTGTAGTCATACTTCAGATCGCGCTTGGTGGTGTAGGTCGCGGCGGTATCGACCTGGCCGCCGGTGACATCCATTTTGTTCTGCGCGCAGTCGATGCGGCAGAGGACGATCTTACCTTCGCTGTCGGTGACGACCGTGGCGACGGTGGCGTCGACCTGAGCTTTATTGGTGTCGGAGCTGTCAAGGCTGACGCTCACGCCCATGCCAAGCTTGTACTCGGCTTCGGCGGTCTCAGCGGCAGGAGCTTCGGTAGCTTCCGCGGTGGGATCGGTGGCGGGAGCAGCGGGCTGGCTGCCGCAGGCAGTCAGCGTGAGCAGCATGCACGCCAGAAGGAGAACGGAGATTACTTTTTTCATTGTGTTCGACCTCTTATTCTTAAATTTTTTGCTTACGATTCCAAACGGAAAAGCGAATTATGTTGATTAATGGTACACTGCGTTACGCTATCCCGCTTTTGATGACAATATAACACAGAGCGCGTTTATAGTCAATAAAAAATCATACAAGATAGAGGAAACAATTTAACCTTTTCGGTAATAAACTGCACATATATCGAACGCTTGCGCTAAATTGCAACAATTCTGTGAATTTTCCGCTTGCGCCAGTCGTTTAAAATATGGTATAATCTCTTTAGAATATTCAATAATGGAGAACATTCCGGCCGGTTTTTGGGTGCGGAATGTTTGGCGATTGCATTTTGGAGGTGCGAAATGTTTTCCATCGGAGAGAAGGTAATGTACGGCGGGACGGGCGTTTGCGTGGTGGAGGAGATCACATCGGTGAAATTCTCAGCCTCTCAGCCGGGAAAACCGTATTATCTTCTGCGGCCGATGTACCAGACCGGCACCATCCAGACCCCGGCGGACAGCGGCAAGGTCCCCATCCGCCCGGTGATGAACCGCAGCGAGGCCGAAGCCGTCATCGATGCAATGCCGACCGTTCCGGCGGAGATCTGCACGGAGAAGAATCTCAGCGCGCTGCGCAATTATTACCAGAAGCAGATCACCTCGTTCGACAGCATGGATCTTATCCGTCTGGCAAAATCCATCCGCGCGAAGAAGATAGAAGCCGAAAAGCGTCAGAAGCGCATCGGCAGCACAGACGAAAAATATCTCCGCCGCGCGGAGGAGCTTCTCTTCGGCGAGCTTGCCGTCGCGCTGGAGATCTCGATGGACGACGTTCCGGCGTTCATCGAACAGCGGCTCGGCTCGCTGGCTGCCGCGCTGGAGTAACTACATATTATAAAAAGTAATCATCGTCTCCGAAGAGCCTTTTCTTCGGAGACGGTTTCTTTTCCTTGACGGAATCGCCGGAGGAATCTATAATCAGAGTGTTAAAATACTTTGGCGGGATATCCCGCCGGGGAGGTACGAATACTTTGACGCAGGACGAAAAGAAACAGCTGAAGATCGCCGCCTGCAAAGTGCGCCTCGGCATCATCGAGGGCGTTTACGCGGCAAAATCCGGGCATCCGGGCGGAAGCCTTTCCGCCGCCGATGTGCTCACCTATCTCTATTTCAAGCACATGAATATCGATCCGCAAAATCCGCGCTGGGAAAAGCGCGACCGCTTTGTGCTCTCCAAGGGCCATGCGGCTCCGGCGCTCTACTCGGTGCTCGCCAACCGCGGCTTTTTCCCCGTGGACGAGCTCAAGACGCTCCGCCATATCGGCAGCCGCCTGCAGGGCCATCCCAATATGAACCTCACGCCCGGCGTGGACATGTCCACCGGCTCTCTCGGCCAGGGCGTATCCACGGCGGCGGGCATGGCGCTCGGCGCGAAGCGTCTTGGAAACGGCGTGCGCGTATATACGCTCCTCGGCGACGGCGAGATCGAGGAAGGCCAGGTCTGGGAAGCGATGATGTTCGCCTCGCACTATAAGTTGGATAACCTGCTTGTGTTCGTTGACAACAACAATCTTCAGATCGACGGCGCCGTGAGCGACGTTATGAGCCCCTATCCGATCGACGAGAAGTTCGCCGCGTTCGGACTCTTTGTGCAGACCGTGGACGGCCACAACTTTGACGCGATCGACGCGGCCGTGAAGCGCGCCGAGCAGGAAAAGGGACGCCCCTCCGCAATCGTTCTCAAGACCGTTAAGGGCAAGGGCGTATCCTTTATGGAAAACCAGGTGGGCTGGCACGGCAAAGCCCCCAACGAGGAACAGTACCGCACCGCGATGGAAGAGCTCACCGCGGCGCTGCGCGAAGAGGAGGCAGAATGATGGCGGACGTTGTAAAAATTGCTACCCGCGACAGCTACGGCAACGCGGTAACGGCGCTTGCCGCCGAGCATGACGATATCCTTGTTCTGGACGCCGACCTTGCCGGCGCTACCAAAACGGCGATCTTCAAGAAGGCCTATCCCGACCGTCACATCAACTGCGGCATTGCCGAGGCTGACCTCATCGGCGTGAGCGCGGGCCTTTCCACGATGGGCTTTGTGCCGTTCTGCTCGTCGTTTGCGATGTTTGCGGCGGGCCGCGCCTATGAGCAGGTGCGCAACACCGTCGGCTACCCGCATCTGAACGTCAAGATCTGCGCCACCCACGGCGGTATCTCCGTCGGCGAGGACGGCGCTTCCCACCAGTGCTGCGAAGACTTCGCGCTCATGCGCACGATCCCCGGCATGGTCGTGCTCTCCCCGGCGGACGATGTGGAAGCGCGCGCCGCCGTCAAAGCGGCCTATGAGCACAAGGGCCCGGTGTACATCCGCTTCGGCCGCGCCGCCGTGCCCGTGATCCACGAGGAGGAGAACTATTCCTTCGAGATCGGCAAAGCGGAGGTACTTCGCCCCGGCACGGATGTCGCCGTTGCCGCGACCGGTCTCATGGTCGCCGAGGCGCTCAAGGCGGCGGAAACGCTCGCCGCGGAGGGCATCAATGTGCGCGTCATCAACGTCTGCTCCATCAAGCCGCTCGACGAGGAGACCATCCTTGCCGCCGCGCGCGAGTGCGGGAAGATCGTCACCTGTGAGGAGCACAGCATCATCGGCGGTCTCGGCGAGGCCGTGTGCTCTCTCGTAAGCGAGAAGCATCCCGTGCCGGTGCGCCGCGTCGGCGTGAACGACGAGTTCGGCCATTCCGGCCCGGCGGCGGCGCTGCTCGAAGAGATGGGGCTTTGCGCTTCGCACATCGCCGAAGTTGTCCGCGAGACCGTTAAGGGCTGATAATAAAAAGGGGGATACACCATGCGCTGCAGAACGATCATCAAATTCCGCAACAGCGACGATCCGAACGATCTCGGCTTCGGCCGGGGCATCGTTCAGCTTCTCGAAGGCGTGGAGGAGCTTGGCTCCATCAACCGCGCCACCGCCTCCATGGGCATGGCGTATTCCAAGGCATGGAAGATCATCAATTCCATCGAAAAGGAATTTGACGTCCGCCTCATCGACCGCGAGGGCGCGCACGGCTCGCATCTGACGGACGAGGCGCGTGCGCTGATCCGGCAGTATCACGAGGCGCTTGACGCCGCCGACGCCGCGGCGCAGGCGGTATTCCGCAAATACTATCCCTGAAAAGGCTTTTCTGCCCCGGTACGGATCACAAACCGTACCGGGGCATTTTTATTTCGTTGACAGAGACGTGTGCGGCGTGGTACTATTCTCTGGTGAAAATACATGAAAGGGAGGGACGCTGTTACGGCGGATAAAACATCGGTCTATGCCCGGCGGTTCCGGGTGCTTGCGGCGGCGTTTCTGCTGCTGTTTTTCGGTTCGTTCCTGCTGGGGCGGTTTGCCGTTGCGCCGGGAACGCTTTTCCGCATTTTGTGGGACGTGCTGCGCGAGTGGGTGTGCAAGCTCTTCGGCGCGGAAGTGCCGGGGGAACTGTATTCCGGCCAGGAAAAGGCGGTCGTACTGAACATCCGTCTGCCGCGCGTGGCGCTCTCGGCGCTGGTCGGCGCGGGGCTTTCCGTTGCGGGTACGGCATATCAGGGCATGTTCCGAAACCCGATGGTATCGCCGGACATTCTCGGCGCATCCAACGGCGCGGGCTTCGGCGCGGCGCTCGGCATTCTTTTGTCGTTCAACTATTTCGGCGTGACGGTGAGCGCGTTCGTCTGCGGCGTGGGCGCGGTGGCGCTCGCGTGGTGCATCAGCCGGGCAAGCCGCATGAACGGAACACTTGCCATGGTGCTTGCCGGCATCGTTGTCGGCTCGCTGTTCTCGGCGGGCACATCGTTTATAAAGCTCGTTGCAGACACCGAACAGCAGCTCCCGGCCATCACATACTGGCTGATGGGCTCGCTCTCTTCGGCCAAAACGCGCGATCTGCAGTTTGCTCTCATCCCGGCGCTCATCGGCATGGTGCCGCTCTTTTTGCTGCGCTGGCGCATCAACCTGCTCACGCTCGGCGAGGAGGAAGCGCGCAGTCTCGGCGTGCATACGACGCGGCTCCGTCTTGTGATCGTTGTGTGCGCTACGCTCATCACGTCCGCCTGCGTTTCCGTGAGCGGTATGATCGGGTGGGTCGGCCTTGTCATCCCGCACTTTGCGCGGATGCTTTTCGGGCATGATTATAAGCGCCTCATCCCGGCGTCCATGCTGCTCGGCGGGGCGTTTCTTATGGTCGTGGACAATATCGCCCGTCTCGCCACGTCGGGAGAGATCCCGCTCGGCATTTTGACGTCGGTCGTCGGCGCGCCGGTATTCGTCTGGCTCATTTTGCGGGGAGGTACGGACCGTGAGCATTGAGATCCGCCGTCTCGGCTTTTCCTACGGCAGCACGGACGTGCTGCATGATATCACCTTCACCGCCGCCGACGGCGACATTGCCGCCGTACTCGGGCCGAACGGCGTCGGCAAGAGCACGCTTTTCCGCTGCGTGCTCGGCTTTCTTGCGCCGTCGGAGGGTGGTATCCTTGTAAACGGCAAGGACATGCGCACGCTTGACCGTCGTGCTGCGGCGCGCGAGATCGCCTATATCCCGCAGTCGTGCGTCCCGTCCTTTAACTATACGCTGCTCGAAGTCGTTATGATGGGACTTACCAACCAGATCGGCGTTTTCGATGCCCCGCGTCCGGAGCATAAGACCGCGGCGCTCGAAGCCATGGAAAGTCTCGGCATCGCGCATCTGGCGCACCGGGAATCCGGCCGCGTGAGCGGCGGCGAGCGGCAGCTCGCGCTGCTGGCGCGCGCCATGGTGCAGAACGCCCGTGTCCTCGTTATGGACGAGCCGACAGCCAATCTTGACTGCGGCAACAGCGCGCTCGTAATGGAGCGCGTGAGCGCTCTGGCCGGGGAGGGGTTTACGGTGATCTTCTCCACGCACGACCCCAATCAGGCGTTCCGGTATGCTACGCAGGTGCTCGCCCTCCAGGGCGGCGGCGTACTCGCCGCGGGACGGCCGGAGGAAGCGCTCACAAGCGAATCGCTCACAAAGCTCTACGGCGTCGGCATGGCGGTATGTCCTGTGACGGCTGCCGGGAAGAGCTTCTCCGTCGCCGTTGTGACCGGCGGAAAAACGCAATAAGGTTGAAATTATCCGGAAAGTAGGCTAAAATGCTTTCCGGATCATTTTATAGATAAGGAGCTTTTTTATGGAAGCCTTGAAATTTCGCGAAATGCCCTACGAGCGTCCCGACGGCGAGGCGCTGAAAACCTCCATGCGCACTCTGACGGAAAAGCTGCGCGCCGCGGGGAGCTATGAAGCGGCGAAGGCCGTGTTCCTTGAAAAGGAAAAGCTCTCCAAACACATCCAGACGCTTGCGACGCTCGCGCAGGTGCGCCACACGATCGACACGCGCGACAAGTTTTATGACGAGGAGAACGGCTTCTGGAACCAGCTTTCCCCGGAACTGGAGGAGTATTCGCAGGAGTGGACGAAGGCGATGCTCGCCTCGCCGTACCGTGCGGACTTTGAAAAGGAATACGGCACGCTGATGTTCCTCAACGCCGAGATCGCTCTCAAAACGTTCTCGCCGGAGATCATCCCGGAGCTGCAGAAGGAAAACGATCTTACGACCGAATACGATAAGCTCATCGCCTCGGCGCAGATCCCGTTTGAGGGCGGCGTATACACGCTCTCGCAGCTCTCGCCGTTCAAGACCGGCGCGGACGACGCGCAGCGCCTCGCCGCGTGGAAGGCCGAGGGCGGATGGTATAAGGAGCACCAGAGCGAGCTTGACCGCATTTACGATGAGCTTGTCCACCTGCGTGACACGATGGGCAAAAAGCTCGGCTACAAGGGCTATACGGAGCTCGGCTACTACCGCATGGGCCGCAACTGCTACGGCAAGGCGGATGTGGAGAAGTTCCGCGCCGCCGTGCGCAAGTATCTTGTGCCGGTCGCCGAGAGCATCTATCAGGAACAGGCCAAGCGTCTCGGCAAAACGTATCCGCTGAGCTTTGCGGACGCGGCGCTCTCCTTCCGCAGCGGCAACCCGCGTCCCTGCGGCGACGCCGAGCACATTCTCGCCCATGGCCAGAAATTCTATGATGAGCTCTCTCCGGAGACGAGCGCGTTCTTCCGCATGATGAGAGAACGCGAGCTGCTCGATATTCTCTCCACCGAGGGCAAGGCCGCCGGCGGCTATTGCTGCACGATTCCCGATTATGACGTCCCGTTCATCTTTGCCAATTTCAACGGCACGCAGCACGATGTTGAGGTCGTGACACACGAGGCCGGCCACGCATTCGAGGCATATCTCAATGCATGGCGCGTCCCGATGGACGATCCGAGCATGGAAGCGTGCGAAGTCCATTCCATGTCCATGGAGTTCATGGCGTGGCCGTGGGCGGAGGGCTTCTTCGGTAAGGATACCCGCAAGTATCTTTACAGCCATCTCGCCAAAGCGCTCACGTTCATCCCCTACGGCACGATGGTCGATCACTTCCAGCACGTCGTTTACGAAAAACCGGACATGACCCCGGCGGAGCGCCACGGCGTCTGGAAGGAGCTGCTCGGCGTATATATGCCGTGGATGAAGCTCGACGGCGACATCCCTGTCTACAGCGAGGGCGAGGGCTGGCAGCGCCAGCTCCATATCTACCAGAGCCCGTTCTACTATATCGACTACTGCCTCGCGCAGACCGTCGCGCTGGAGATATGGGCGCTGCTGCAGAAGGACCGCAAGGAAGCCTGGGAGCGCTACATGGCGTACACCCGTCAGGGCGGCAGCGAAGTCTTCACAACGCTTCTCAAAAACGCCGGGCTCGAAAGTCCGTTTGATGAAAACTGCCTGCGCACCGTGTGCGAAACGGCGAAGAGCTGGCTGGATAATTACGATCTCACCGGCATCGAATAATCCCCGCGCTGAACGAAAAGCCGGTCGTGCGCGTCATATGAATAAACGCCGGCCGGCTTTTTTAAGGATGACTATATGAAATTTTTCCGATCCAAACTCTGGATACTGCTTCTTGTTCTCGCGCTCACGGCGTCAATCGGCGCGTGCGGCTACCGTCCCGAACCGGAGAAAACGGAGAGCGGTCAGACGGTGTTCCGCCTCGGCTTTTCCGAAACGCCGTCGTCGCTCGATCCGTACACCGCCGAAACGGATGCCGCAGCCGCGGCGCTCTCGCTTTTGTACGATACGCTCTTTTATGCCGATATCGAGACCGGGCGGTACATCAACAGCGTCTGTCAGGAATACACGGTGCAGCCCGCCGCCGCGGACGGGGCCCGGCTCTGGACGCTGACGCTGCGGAACGACGTATATTTCCACGACGGAACGGCGCTCACGGCGCGGGATGTGGAGTTCTCGCTCCAGTCCATGAAGGACTTTTCGCTGCTCTATGGCTATCCGGGCTGCGAGCTGATCGACACGACCGGCATTTCGGTCACGGACGATACGCACCTCTCGTTCCTCGCCTGGGGTGACGTTGCGGCGGTGGAGGAATGCCTTTCCCGCGTGCCGATCGTGCCGAAGAGCGTTTGGAACACGCTGCCCGGTATGGAGTATACGACCTCCGGCATTCCGAAGGACGCATCGCAGGCGAAGAAGAGCCTTGCCGCTCTTGTCCTGACGCCAGAGACGATGACCGGCTCGGGGCTGTACATCTGGGACAAATACGAAAACGGCGTCCTGACGCTGCGCCGCAGCGAGGATTACTGGAACGGCACCGCCCGCGCCGAGATCGTGGAGCTGCATTTCGGCTGTGACGATCTGGCCCCGGCGCTGGAGAACAATGCGATCGACGCGGCGTGGAATCTCTCCCGTGCCGCCGCGGAGGAGCTGGCCGAGGGGCGCAGCACGGCGTACGGCACGTCCGGCGAGCTGCTGCTCGTGGAGTTCAACCAGCGCACGGACGAAGCTTCCGGGGGAAACGCCCTGCTTCTCGATAAGACCGTCCGCGAGGCTGTCACGCTCTGCGTCGACCGGGAGACGCTTGCGCTCACCGGCTTCGGCGGTGCGATGCCTGCTTACGGATTTTCCGTTCCTTACGGGACGGAAGGCTCCGCTGCCGCGGTATGCAGCGCGGAGAGTGCCGCGGCGCTTCTTGAAAGCGCAGGGTACACGGACGCGGACGGCGACGGCGTGCGCGAATCGCCGGAAGGGGAGAGCCTTTCCTTCCGCATCCTGTGCAGCGATTCCTCAACCGCGTGGGTGCGCGCGGCCAATCTCCTGAAAGATATGTGCGCCCCGGCGGGTATCGCGCTGGAGATCACCGTCCTATCGCCGGACAGGGCACTCGCCGCGGCGGAGGCGGGAGACTTTGATCTCTTCCTGACCGCCTCGCAGAGCTACTATGACGCGTATCTCTCCCTTGCGTCCTTTTACTGGAACGATGGGAACGGCGCGTTCTGGAACGGCGCGGCGTCGCCGGGATGGAACATTTCCGGCTACGCAAACAGCGAGTTTGACGCGCTGTATGAAGAGCTGACGTTTGCCTCCTCCGCTGGGCGCGACGCGCTCGAGCGGGAGATGGAGGATATGGTGCTTACCGGCTGTGCGGCGCTCCCGATCGCGTTTGCGGCAAAGAATCAGGCGTGCAGCGGCGCATGGCTCGGCCTCCGCGCCGACCACGGCGCGGGACTGTTCTTTACTCCCGCCATCCTCCGCCAGCAACTGCAGGGCATGACAAACGGGAGATAAGAAAAAACAGCGCCGCGGAACACTGCGTTCCGCGGCGCTGCTGTTGTATATGGCGTTTATGATTCAGGGCTTGACAACGACGTCGGCCTTTTCGAGCGTTTCCACGATGGAGTACATATTCGTGATGCCGCCGACAAGGAGCTTCTCCTTGCGATGGTAGTAGTCAAGGCATGTGCCGCAGGTGAGAATGTCCACGCCCTGCGCTTCGAGCGTTTTGAGATCTTCGATGGACGGGCCCTCCGTGCTGGTGACGAAAGCGCCGCTATTATAGAAGAGGATCGTTTTCGGCAGCGCGTCCTGCTGCGTCAGCGCGAAAATGAAGGCCTTGAGCAGCGTCTTGCCGAGCGCTTCCTCGCCCTCGCCCATGTGGTCTTTGGAAATGGCGACTACGATGTTTTTCTCCCCCTGCTTGAGAGGCGCGCATACGACGGCTTTGTCGGCCATGTCCTTCTTGGCGCCGGTGGCGTCGATCGTGACGGTAAACTGCGCTTCGCCCTGCTTTTCGGCGCGGACGGCGAAGCCGTACTGTCCGGCGAGACGGATGAGATTCTGCACGGCGGCGTCGTTATCGACGAGCACCTGCACGGTCTCCGGCGCAGTGAGCGCGTCGATCGCTTTTTTCGCCTTTACGACCGGCATCGGGCAGGCTTCGCCGAGAGCGTTTACGGTAATCATATAAAAGACCTCCTGATCCGTATTTTCTACGAAGAGAATACCACATTTTTCACGGCAGATATATTAGAAATATAGATAAAATCGGCAGAATCATAGATTCTGCCGATTTTACGCATTATTTCCCGAAAACGGAGAGATAATCCTCTGCCGGGGCGAGACGGCCGACGGCAGAAAAGCCCATCATCTCAGGCGCAAGCTTTTCGCGCGCGAGAGCGAGAACGCTCTCCGTGGTCACGGCGTCGTAGCGCTCAATGATCTCGTCGGCGGTGAGGCATTTGCCGAGCAGCAGCAGTCCCGAGCCGAGCCGGTTCATGCGGCTGGAGCTCGATTCGAGCGAGAGGATGATGCTGGACTTGATGAGCTCGCGCGCGGTGCGAAGCTCCTTATCCGTAATGCCGTCCTGCCGGAACTTCTCGATCTCTTCCCGGATGAGCGCGAGTGCTTTTTCCTCGGAATCGCGGCCCACGGCGGTGGAGATGGCGAGCATGCCGGTCTCCTTGTAGGCGGCCGTGAAGCTGCCGATGCTGTAGCAGAGGCCGTGCTTTTCGCGGACGGTCTGGAAGAGGCGGGAGGACATGCCGCCGCCGAGCGCCATGGAGAGCACCTGCCACGAGAAGCGGTCCGCGTCGCCGTCCGGCAGACCGGGGAAGGAGAGACAGAAGTGGTTCTGCTCCGTTGCCTTGCGCTTTACGACCACGGCGGGCGTGTAAGCGCTCTTGCGGCACGCCGCGGGACGCGACGGCGCGAGCGCGGAAAACCGGCTGCACAGCCGCGCGAGGTTATCCTCCGTAAAGCTGCCGCACACGGAAACGACGATCCGCTCGGGGCTGTACTCGCGTTCCTTGAACGCGCGCAGCGAAGCGCCCGTCATGCCGTTGAGCGAAGCGGGACGGCCCAGCACCGGCTTTCCGAGCGCGCCGGGGAAGATCCTGCCCATGAGCTGCTCCACGACGATATCCTCCGGTGTGTCGCGGTACATGTCGATCTCCTCAAGCACGACGCCGCGCTCATTGACGACGTCCGATTCCGAGAAGAGAGAATCGAAGAACATTTCGCAGAGAATATCGGACGCCTCGTCCAGATGGCTGTCCAGCACGCGGGCGTAGAAGCAGGTGGAATCGCGGGAGGTGAAGGCGTTGACCTGCCCGCCGATGGCGTCCATGCGCCCGGCAAGCTCCGCGGCGGTGCTGTGGGCCGTGCCCTTGAAGAGCATGTGCTCAATGAAGTGGGCGCTGCCCTCCTCGCCGCGCTTTTCATAGCGCGAGCCGACGCCGACCCAGATGCCGACGGCGGCGGAGCGGACGCCGGACATTTTTTCATGGGCGATGCGCACGCCGTTCGGTAACGTGATGATTTCGTACATGGGAACCTCCGAAGAAAAGCGGCGGGAGCAATGCCCCCGCCGCACATATTGTCAATAAAACCGCGTAGAATCAGGCTTCGCCGCGCTCTTTCAGAGCGTCCTTACGGCTGAGGTCGATGCCCTTGGGACCGACGTTCATGACCTTGACCCAGGTCATATCGCCGATGTTGAGCACGTCCTCGACCTTCTCGGTGCGCTTGAATTCAAGATCCTTGATCTTCACAAGGCCGTCCTTGCCGGGGGCCAGCTCGACCCACGCGCCGAAGTCGGAGCGGATGTTGGAGACGCGGCCGTAGTAGAGAGCGCCGATTTCCGGCTCAAAGACGATGTTCTCGATGGTCTTGCGCGCGGCGCGGCAGGCCTCGATATCCTCGGAGGCAATGTAGATGTTGCCGTCGTCGGTGATGTCGATCTTGGTGTTGGTGTCGGCGGTGATCTTCTGGATGACTTTGCCGCCGGAGCCGATGACCTCGCGGATCTTGTCGGGGTTGATCTTCATCTGGATCATCTTGGGCGCGGTCTTGGCAAGCTCACGGCGCGGTTCGGGGATGGCCTTGAGCATGACCTCGTCGAGGATCTGGAAGCGGGCTTCCTTCGTGATGGCGAAGGCTTCCTTGATGATCTCGTGCTTGAGACCGTCGTTCTTCAGATCCATCTGGATGGCGGTGATGCCTTCCTTCGTACCGGCGACCTTGAAGTCCATCTCGCCGTGGAAGTCCTCGACGCCCTGGATGTCGATGAACGTGGTGAAGTTGTCGCCGTCCTGAATAAGGCCGCAGCTGATGCCGGCAACGGGAGCCTTCAGAGGCACGCCGGCGTCCATGAGCGCGAGCGTCGTGCCGCAGATGGAGCCCTGCGAGGTGGAGCCGTTGGAGGAGAGCACTTCGCTCACCACGCGGATGGCGTAGGGGAAGTCCTCCACGGACGGGATGACGGACTGGAGAGCCTTCTCCACGAGAGCGCCGTGACCGTATTCGCGGCGGCCGGTGCTGCGGGCGGCGCGCGCCTCGCCGGTGGAGTAGGAGGGCATGTTGTAGTGGTGCATGAAGCGCTTCTCAGTCTCGTCCCAGATGGTGTCGAGCTTCTGGGCGGCGGAGAGCGTGTTCAGCGTGGCGATGGAGAGCACCTGCGTCTGGCCGCGGGTGAAGAGAGCGGAGCCGTGGACAACGGGCAGCACGCCGACTTCCGCGCCGAGCGGACGGATCTCGTTCATGGCGCGGCCATCCACACGCTTGCCGGCGAGCAGCCACTTCTTGACGACCTTCTTCTGCAGCTTGTAGAGGATCTCGTCCATATACTGCATGATCTCGGGATGGTCGGCCTCATACTTTTCCTGCATCGCGGTGACCCACTCGTTCACGCGGGCTTCACGGACGTTCTTGTCGTCGGTGTCCATGCAGTACTCCATGCCGGCAAACTCGTTCTCGACAAGCTTTTCAAAAAGCTCGTCGTCGAACGCGGCGTGCTCGTAGGAGAACTTGGGCTTGCCGATCTCGGCGACCATGCGGTCGATAAGATCGAGCATCGGCTGCACCATCTCGTGCGCCTGCACGATGCCCTCGTACATGACATCGTCGGGGACCTGGTCAGCCTCGGACTCGATCATAACGATCTTCTTGTGCGTGGCGGCGATGGTCGTCGTCATGCGGTTGGTTTCCTTCTCGGCGGCGGTGGGGTTGAAGAGGAACTTCTCACCGTCCCAGCCGAGGACGATACCGGCGATGGGGCCGTTGAACGGGATATCGGAAATGGAAACGGCGGTGGAAGCGCCGATCATCGCGGCGACCTCGGGGGAGCAGTCACGGTCAACGGCGAGCACTTCGCAGGCGATGACAACGTCGTTGCGCAGGTCGGACGGGAAGAGCGGGCGCATCGGGCGGTCGATGAGACGGCTCGCGAGCACGGCGTTCAGAGACGGACGGCCCTCGCGGCGGTTGAAGCTGCCGGGAATGCGGCCGACGGCGTAGAGCTTCTCATTGAAGTCTACGGCGAGAGGGAAGTAGTCGATGCCGTCCTTCGGGCGGGCGGACGCGGTGGCGGTCACGAGAACGCGGGTGTCGCCGTAGCCGACGAGAACGGAAGCGTTGCAAAGCTCGGCCATCTTGCCGACCTCCATGAAGAACGGACGGCCGCAGTAGTCCATTTCGTAACGCTTGAAATTCGGAAATTCCTTGTGAGAGATGATCATTCTTTCGTTACTCCTTTTATATATTCACACACATTGGTACACAGAGTTAAGCAGCTTCGCAAAGAAAGCCTCGCAGAGTTTGCTCCCGCAGGAGCAAATAGATGGGATTATTTTTGCCGGCGACATGTGCGTCGGCAAAAATACTTCTCGGCTCGCAAACGTGCGAGCGTCAGCAAGTGCACTGCGGCGAGCCGCAATTTTTCTCAAACGAAAGCCTGCGGCTTTCGTTTGAAATAAAATACGGAGGGACAGTATTCACTTGTCCCTCCGTAAAAAACCTTCATAACCCTCGGCAGGTCTCCGCGAATTACTTGCGGATACCCAGTTTCGCGATAATGGCGCGGTAACGCTCGATGTCCTTGCGGGACAGGTACTCCAGCAGACGGCGGCGCTTGCCGACCATCTTGTACATACCCAGACGGCTGTGGTCGTCGTTGGGGTGCTTCTTGAGATGCTCCGTCAGCTGACGGATGCGCTCGGTGAGGATGGCGATCTGGACTTCCGGAGAACCGGTGTCGCCCTCGTGGGTCTTGTTGGCGTCGATAACGACGGTCTTCTGGTCTTTCGTGATCATAATAACTTCGATCCTTTCCTGATATTCGCTTCCCGCGCGGCTAAGTATCGGCTGAAAGGCGGCCGGAAACTGAGCGCGGCGGTCAAACGCTCGATTATCCTATCACATTCCCCGCCGCTTGTAAAGCATAAAATCATGGAAAAGTATCGTTTGCCGGAAAAAAGAGCGTAACGGAGAGTCCGCCGGGGCCTGCTGACTCTTCCGCATCCGTGCACGCGCCCGCATCCAGCAGACGGCGCACCTCCGAAAGCAGCGCGCCGAGCTCCCGGCGTTCCGGCGGACGGAGCAGCGTCTCCACATACCCTTCCGTCTCCGCAACGCTCATGCGCTGCTGCAAAACGGTCCGCAGCGCCGCCTGACGCTGTGCAGCGTCCCCGAGACGGAGCAGCGCTCTGGCGTGGCGCTCCGAAAGCCCGGCCTCCTGCATGGCGCGGCGCTCCCCGTCCGTAAGGCGCAGCAGCCGCAGGCGGTTTGCCACCGACGACTGCGATCTTCCGAGCCGAACCGCGCATTCCGACTGCGTTATACCGCAAAGGCGTATATACTCCCGGAGAAGAGCTGCGTCCTCCCAGACGCTGAGCGTCCGCGCCCGGAGCAGCCGGAGAGCATCCTCCTGCGTGAGTTTTCCGTCCAAGCGCGCCGCCCCTCTCGTGTCCTTATGCGTTCAGTATAAAAGAACCGGCGTGCGGATGCGGACGAAAGTTGACATAACGCTAAAATAGTTTACATAACACAAATTGACAGAAAAAGCGGATTATGATATTTTAATAAGAACGAAAGGAGCATTGGTATGAAGAAATCCATTCGGGCCGCAGCTGCGGCTATGCTGATACCGATCCTGCTCACGCTCACCGGCTGTTCGCTGACGGTCGATGGCGTTATGAGCGTGATCGCGCCGACCGAAACGCCCGTCCCCGGTTCGGATCTCGTCTTTTCGGATGCGCCGGAGGTGACGCCGGAGCCGAGACAGATCGCCTATGAAAAAATGGACGGTGTGTTCAGCCCGTTCTTTGCCGAGACGGACGGTGACAAGGCCGTCGCCGAAATGACGCAGCTCTCTCTGCGCGCCGTGGAGGGCAACCGCGCCCCTGCCGAGATCACCCGCACGACGGGGACGGACGGAACGGTATCCGTTACGATTCGTCTCGAGAAGGGCCTTCTCTGTGCCGACGGCGTGGAGCTGACGGCGGACGATCTTCTCTTTACCTATTATGTCCTCATGGATGAGAGCTACGACGGCCCCTACACGATCAATCAGCTCCCCATCGACGGGATCGCGCTCTATTGGAACGGCATGGATTCGGGCATGTACGGCAAGTACATGATGATCTATGACGAGATCTACAACGGCGGCAAGTACGAGTCGGACCTGGAAAAGGCCGTGGAGGACGCCAAGCGTGCCGCCATGGAAAAGGGCGTGAGCGAGGCGAACGTGGAGAGCGATGCCGACGTCATCAAGGCGCAGCAGGCGCTCGACGAATACGACACCGTCCGCGCCGACGAGATCCGCGACGCGATCGACAACGCCTGGCGCAACGATGCGCAGGCGCTCGTGGACTACACAATCGAAAACTACAGCGGCACCATCGCGCTGCGCACGCCGTACACCCGCGAGGAAGTGCTCGGCAATACCGGCCTGCAGGTGGCATATACGATGCTCGACCGCGGCTTCGGCAAGTTTGACGATAACGGCGGGTTTACCGCGAACAGCGGAACGACGTGGGATCTTGCGACAACGTTCCCGACGGCGGAGGATCTCTATAACGAAATGTACGATGCTTACGACGGCGATGTGGCGCAGTACTGGAGCATTGAGGGCATCGGCCGCGCGGACATGCTCGCCGCGGTGCAGAATTCTCTCGTGCGCGAATGGGCGCCGCTGGACGATGACTGGCGCGGCGGCGTGCAGAGCGTATCCGGCGTGAAAAAGGTGGATGACCGGACGATCCGCATCTCGCTCACCCGCTGCGACGATACCATCCTCAAAACGCTCACCGGGATATGCATCGCGCCGCTGCACGTCTATGGTGACGTGAGTCTCTTCGATCCGGATAACGATTCCTTCGGCTTCACGAAGGGCAATCTCTCCTCCGTACGCGCAAACAACGGCAAGGCGGTCGGCGCGGGCGAATACGCCTACCGTGAGACCGACCTGCGCACCGTGTATCTTGACGCGAACGAGAACTACTGGCTCGGCGTGACCGATGTGCCGGAGATCATTCTCTCCAAGGCGGAGTAAAAAAACGATAAGGCAAAAAGCGTTTCGGAGAATCTCCGGAACGCTTTTTGCATAAAAAAGCCCGCGGAGCATTTGCTCCGCGGGAAAGGGTTGTGGGATAAAAGATATGAGCTGCTCCGGTCGTGGCAGGATGGGATTTGCCACAAACCAATTGATAAGCTGTAAGGAGAGCATACCGCCATCCGGCAAAAATGTAAAGAGCGAAGCGCGTCGCAAAAAAACTACTTTTGTCGCGCGCATAAATTTTTCTTTTCCGGAAAGGATAAAAGAGCGCGGTCGTGCCGCGCAAAACCTGCAAAGGAGCCGGAAATCATGATCATTGACAGAATCGCTCTCATTCTTGCCGTCATCGGCGGGCTGAACTGGGGCCTTGTCGGGCTCTTCCGCTTTGACCTTGTCGCGTACCTGTTCGGCGGACAGACTGCGACCGTCAGCCGGATCGTATATACGCTGGTTGGCATTGCGGCGGTCTGGTGCATTTCGCTGCTCTTCCGCGAGCGGGACGCCGCCGACGAAGCCTGACGGCTTTTGAGCGTGTCAAAATTTTTTTTGACACGCTCTCAAACGAGACCCACTTCGTTGGGCTCTCGTTTGAAAAAGCTGCGGCTCGCCGTGCCGATCCGGAAAAGCCGTCTCTCTTCGGAGGGGCGGCTTTTGCGTTAAGAAAAATTGACATCGATTTGCTCTCATGGTATAATTTCCAAGAATACAATGCGGGAAGTGATAGCATGACGGACAACGAAAAAGATACGGGTCTGCCTGAAGAAAGACCGCAGCCCGCTTCTGCGCAGAACGATACCGCGCCGGAAACGGCTGCGGACGCGGATATCCCGGCGGCGGAAGAAACCGCCGCGCCGGAGGAAACGCCGAATACGGAAGAAGCGCCGAAAGCGGAAAAACCGTCGGAACCGGCGGAAGTCGGGAAAGAGGAAACCGCACAGGAAGCGGAAACGCCAAAGGAGGAAACTCCGAAGGAGGAAGCGCCGGAAACGGCGGAGCCTGCCGGGGAAGACAAGCCGGCCGCGGAAACGCCGAAGACTGCGCCTGCGGCGGAGAAGAAGGCGGAGAGCGCCAAGGCGGACGGCCTCGGCGGTGTCGGCCTTGCCATCTCGCTCTGCGACGCGGTGCTCTACAGCGTCGGCCGGGATCATTTCCACGGCGGCATCCGCCCGGACAACATCTCCGTCCGCGGAGATAAGGCATATCTCGGCGGGACGCTCCAGCACACGGTCGGCGAGTTTACGCCGCAGGAGCTCGAGTATATGGCGCCGGAGTTGTTCTGGGACGGCATCCGCACCCCGACGGCGGATGTGTATTCCATCGGACTGATCCTCTATTCTCTCTATAACTACGGCCGTCTTCCGTTCTGGCCGGTATCCGGCGCGATCACGCCGAACGCCCGGGCCAGCGCGCTGCAGAAGCGCATGAGCAACGAGGAGATCCAGCCGCCTGCGAGTGCGGATGCCGAGCTGGCCGGTATCATTCTGCGTGCTCTGGCGTTTCGCATCGAGGAGCGCTGGCACGATGTGCAGGAGCTGAAGGACGCTCTCGGCGGATGCGACGCCGCCGGATCGGCGGTGGACATCTCCCTTGCCATGTCGGGTCTTCTGATGCGCTCGGCGGACGCTCCGGCGATCGACCGGCGCGACGGGCAGGGAAGAGGCCGTACATATTACGACGACGGAGAGATCCCCGCCGGGCGTCGTCCGCAGCGGCGGAAGAGCTTCCGCTGGCTCTGGGCGCTGCTCGCCGCGATCGTTGTTGTCGGCGCTGTCGTTGCGGCATACGCCAGCGGCACGGCGAACAATAAGGAACCCCAGGTGCAGGTAACTCCCACGCCCGAACCGACGCAGATCCCCACCCCGACGCCGACCGCTACGCCGGACCCGACGCCGTCGCCCACGCCGAAGGGCCCGCGCTATGTCGTCTATGCCGAAAACGTGAGCTGGACGCAGGCGCAGCAGCGCTGCGAGGAGCTTGGCGGCACGCTGGCGGTGCCCTTGACGGAGGACGAGTATAACGAGATCGTCCGCGTATGCACGAGCGCCAAATGCAACTATGTCTGGCTCGGCGCGGAGCGTCAGGCGGACGGCAACTGGCGCGATACGAACGGCGAGATCATCACCTTCTTCCGCTGGGACGAGGGCGAGCCGTCCGGCATCGACATCGGCGACAACGCGCCCGAAAACTTCCTCATGATGTGGCGGCGCGAGGATGGCTGGTATTATAACGACAGCCGCGAAAACCCGCTGCTCGACTTCTACGCCTTCTACGGCGACAACGTCGGCTTTGTCTGCCAGATGTGGTAATTTATCAAACGGGAGTCCCGCTGTGCGGGGCTCCCGTTTGAAATAGGCCGCGGCCCGCCGCGGCGCAAATGCTGCGAGACTGAAAATTGCCGGAGGGAATTTCCCTCCGGCAATTTTTGTTTGTTGACTCAGCCGAGCAGCGCGCGGTCATTATCCAGCGTGCTGCCGGAGATCTGCGCGAATTTCTCGAGCAGATCCTCTACGGTCAGCTTTGCTTTTTCTTCGCCGCGGCAGTCGAAGATGATCTCGCCCTTGTTCATCATAATGAGCCGGTTTCCGTGGCGGATGGCATCCTTCATGTTGTGGGTGATCATCATGGTGGTGAGACCGTTTTCCTGCACGATGCGGTCGGAAAGCTCCAGCACCTTTGCCGCCGTCGCGGGGTCGAGCGCGGCGGTGTGCTCGTCGAGCAGCAGCAGCCGCGGCTTCTGGAGCGACGCCATCAGCAGCGTTACCGCCTGCCGCTGTCCGCCGGAGAGCAGGCCGACCTTCGTTGTCAGCCGGTCCTCCAGCCCGAGATTCAGCTCGCGCAGCCGCTCGCGGTACATGTCGCGCTCCTCGCGGTTGATGTGCCAGCGAAGCCCGAGCTTTTTTCCGCGCCGGTAGGCGAGAGCGAGATTTTCTTCGAGCTGCATATCCGGGGCGGTGCCCATCATGGGGTCCTGAAACACACGCCCGATGAACGGCGCGCGCTTATAGTCCGGGAGACCGGTGATGTCGTTCCCGTCGATGACGATCGAGCCGCCGTCCACGGGCCATACGCCCGCTACCGCGTTCAGAAGCGTAGACTTGCCCGCGCCGTTGCCGCCGATCACGGTGACGAAATCGCCCTCTTCGAGATGCAGATCGACGCCCGCGAGGGCCCGGCGCTCGTTGATCGTGCCGGGGTGGAACGTCTTGTAAACATGGTTGACATCGAGCATCATTGTCCGATCGCCTCCTTCTGTCCGCGCTTTTTCGCCCGGCTGAACGAGCTTTTGGACTGCTTCTGCAGATACGGCACCGCGAGGAACAGCGCCACGATCAGCGCCGTGAAGAGCTTGAGATCGTTCGGGTCAAGCCGTAGCCACAGAATGAGCGTCATGACCATGTAGTAGAGCACGCCGCCGAGCACGATGAAGAGCAGCTTCACGGAGAAGTTGCAGCCCTTTTTGAAGATCGCCTCGCAGAAGACCTCACCGATAACGATGGACGCAAGGCCGATGACGATCGCGCCGCGGCCCATGTTGACGTCCGCCGTGCCCTGAAACTGCGTCATCAGTCCGCCGGAGAGCGCCACAACGCCGTTGGAGAGCGCAAGGCCGATGACCTTCATCCGGTCAATGTTGATGCCCTGCGCGCGGCTCATCGCGGGGTTGGAGCCGGTCGCGCGCAGCGCCGAGCCCTGCTCCGTGCCGAAATACCAGTAGAGCAGCGCAATGAGCACCGCCGCGAGCAGAAAGCCGATGCCGATCGCCTGCGGCACATAGCGCGAGGAGACGAGAAAGCCCTTGCCGCCGTTTTCCCAGAACATGCCGTAGGTCTTGAGGCTTGCCGTCTGGTTCGCCTTCATGCCCATGATGCGCAGATTCACGGAATAGAGCGCGAACTGCGTGAGGATACCGGCAAGAATGGCGGGGATCCCGAGCTTCGTGTGCAGCAGTCCGGTGCAGAGTCCGGCCAGCACGCCGACGAGCAGCGCCGCGAGCAGCGCCGCCCACGCGGGCCACCCGGCGATGATCAGCATAACGGTCACGGCGCCGCCGGTCGCAAAGCTGCCGTCCACGCTCAGATCGGCCACGTCCAGCAGCCGGAAAGTAATGTATACGCCCAATGCCATCAAACCCCAAAGAATGCCCTGCGCGATGGCGGAGGGCATTCTTGCGGGCAGACTGGCAAAATTCAGGGAAGCAAAGTAAGCACCCATGGTTTTGTCCGTCCTTTATGTTTCGCGGCGGTCTGCCGCTCTATTTCTTGGTTTCGCCGAAGATCAGCCAATCGCGACGTAATCCTCCGGAACCGTGATGCCGAGAGCCTCGCAGATCGCGGGATTGTACTTCTTCACGGGGTCAGGGAAGTACTCGATGGGCATTTCGGAGATGTTCGCTTCGCCCGTCAGGATCTTTGCGGCCATCTTGCCGGTCGTCACGCCGAGATCGTAGTAGTTGATCGAGAGAGTGGCGACGCCGCAGCCGGCGCAGATGCCTTCCTCACCGGCGATGATCGGCACACCGGCAGGCTCGGCCACGTTGTTGATGGCCTCGGTGCAGCTCGCGGCGGTGTTGTCGGTCGGGATATAGAGCACGTCGTTTTCATCGCACGCGGTCGCGGTCACGGCGGCAACATCGTTGGAGTCGGCAAAGGTGTAAACCGAAACAGTAACGCCGGACTTTTCAAGCTCTGCCTTCACCACGTCGGACTGGTAGACGGAGTTCGGCTCGGCGGAGCAGTAGAGAATGCCGACCTTCTTCGCATCGGGGAAGAGCTCCAGGATCATCGCGGCCTGCTGGTCGAGAGGGGCGAGATCGGACGTGCCGGAGACGTTGCCGCCCACGGTGCCGTTAAAGTCTTTGATATCCAGCGCAACGCCGTATTCGGTGACCGCGGTGCCGAGGATGGGGATGGAGTCCGTCGCGGCAACGGCGGCCTGCAGCGCCGGGGTGGCGTTCGCAAGAATGAGATCCACGCCGTCGGAAACAAAGCCGTTGACGATCGTGGCGCAGGTCGGAATGTCGTTGGCGGCGTTCTGCTCCACAAATTGGACCTTGTCGCCGAGAGCTTCGGTCAGCGCATCCTTGAAGCCCTGCGTGGCGGCGTCGAGCGCGACGTGCTGCACGAGCTGGCAGATGCCGACGGTATAAACTTCGCCTTCCGCCGCGGCGGGCGCGGCAGCGGGCTCTTCGGCGGGCGTGGACGCCGGTGCGCTTCCGCAGGCGGCGAGGGAGAGTACCATCGCCAGCGCGAGAAGAAGGACAAGTGCTTTTTTCATGGTGTTTAGCTCCTTTATATAAGGCAAATTGCCTTTCTCTTATGCTTTGCATTATAGCACTTTAAATGGACAAAGCAACTGACGTTTTTCACAAAAAAGCAATGCCGGAACTGGATAGTTCCGGCATTGTCTATTAAGGTAAAGCAAAACGGTCAGATATCGAGGATGCCCATGATGACGATGCCCGCCACGACGAGCGCGATGCATGCATAGTGCTTTTTCGAGAGCTTTTCCTTGAGGAAGATGCGCCCCCAGATAACGCTCGCCACGCAGTAGGAGGAAATGATGGGCGCGGCAAAGGCAACATGCTCGGTGTCGGCCAGCGCGTAGATATAGAAGAACTGGCCGATCGTCTCGCACACGGCGCCGAGATACTTCGGCCCCTCCTGCTTCGGGATGAGGCGCTGCTTCTTGATGCCGAGGACATAGATCGCGCACGCAATGCCCATCACGAGGAATGTGAGCTCATAGGCGACGTTGCAGGCGTCCGCCAGCTCCTCGCCGAGCTTTTCGAGCACACGGCTGTCGGCGAACGTGCCGAGCGCGTCGAGCAGGCAGTAGATCACCGGCAGCGCGATGGCGAGCCAGCTTTTGGCGTAATGCCGGTTAGACTCGTCCTGCCGGGCGCGGCGCAGCTCCTCGTCCTCGTTGGACTCCGTGATGCCGAGCGCGATCACGCCGATGCACACGAGCGCCACAGCCACGAGCGCGAGCGGCGGCAGATCGTCGCCGATGCCAACGGTGATGAGCGTGAGCACCGCTACGATCGCGCCGGAGCTGTTGCAGATGGGGGAGGAGATGGAGAGCTCTATGTACCGGAGACCGAGATAGCCGATGGCCATGGAGAGAATGTAGAGCATCGAAACGGGCAAATACATGAGAATGATCTCCCATGTGATGCCGACCTTCCCGATGAAGATCTCATAGGCAGCGTGCAGACCCATAACGATACCGACGGCCATGACCATTTTGAGATGGCTGTATTTGTCGCTGCTGTCCTGACAGCCAATTTTGGAGAAAAGATCGGAGCCGCTCCAGCAGAGCAGAGCGATGAGTGCAAACCAAAACCACATAATAAATGCTTATTCCTTTCCTGTTTCTATTTTCGGACAAGCAAGTATATCAAACCGGGGATATACTTTGCAAGAGCGAATTTTGCAGGAAAAAAATCCGGCTTTCCAACGGAAAGCCGGATTTAGTCTGTCGAAAAAGCCTCGCAGAGTTTGCGCCCGCAGGCGCAAATAGAGTCTGAATCATTTTCTCCGGCGACATGTGCGTCGGAGAAAATACCTCTCGGCTCGCAA
>ERZ773188.503-NODE-503-length-48159-cov-4.825545_pt1 | contig 48159 bp, 48 predicted proteins | sample MGYA00581011_ERZ773188 | MGnify/ENA primary metagenome ERZ773188 (study PRJEB29015, sample SAMEA2737798) | human gut metagenome | biome: human gut; feature: human-associated habitat; material: faeces | place: China | collected 2012 ...
CTTGTCTAACGCGACAGCTAGATTAATATACCACAAGGGCGTTTGAATTGTCAACATTGTTTTTATATTTTCTGCAATTTAGACAATTCAGACAATTCTACTTCTATTCCTCATTCTCTTATATACATTTTCACAAAAACAGAGCATAACTCTCTCATAATGAAATGAGTCATGCTCTGTCTAAATTTTCCAGCTGTCTCATAAGTGCATCGCAGACTTTTTTTGCAACTGCCAGCTTATAAGCCAGACGTGTAGGCTGTGGTTCTAATTCCACATAATACGACTCCACTTTACCATCTGTCACAATTGCAAAATATACCCGTCCCGGAACAGATGCATCCGGATTAGCTGGATCTATATTCCCCATCGTACCGGTGACACCAATACCTATATTGGCATTGTATGTTTTCGCACAGGCTTTCGCCATAGCCTCTGCAGTTTCTTTTGAATATACCGTATATTTATCCAGGATTTCTGCCGGAACCCCCTGCATGATCTTGGCTTCATTGCAATAAGTAATAAATGCGCCTTTTAATATAGCTGATGACCCTTCGGTATCGGTAATCAAAGATGCAATCTGCCCTGATGTGGCAGATTCCATCGTCGTGATCGTCATATTCTTCTCTATTAATAATTTTGTCAGATTGTGGTAGTCTTTTCTGATGTCCGACTCATTATAACCATTTGCATTCTTCAATTATTTCACCTTATCTTCTATAATTATTCTAATATAAACTCTTTTTAGGATAATCTTTTCCGATTCTTACGTTCTTTTTTATATTGATACATATCCTGGTCAGCTCTGTCTTTAACCTTAACAATATCCTCTCCGGAAAACGGGGCTGATCCATAGGATACCGTAGGTAAAAATGCAATCTCCCCTCGTTTTTCTTGCAGTCTCTGCAAAAATTCTTGTTTACACCTTCCTTCATTGCCACCGTTTTTCAGAAGAACACAAAACTCATCACCACCTATACGATAGCAATATCCAAAGTTTGCATAAGATTTTTTGATGCATTCTGCGATTCCTGCAAGACAAAGATCTCCCTGTATATGGCCGTATCGGTCGTTGATCTGTTTGAAATCATCCACATCAAACACGACCAGCACTCCTCCTTTGCACCTCACCCCACCTGTCTGCTTCAGATAGCTGTTCTGGTTCAAAAGTCCTGTAAGTGCATCCAACTGATTCCACATCTCGCTGCAATAGATAAAATACAATACCGATAGCAACGTAACACATAACCAGGTAACATGAAGTTCGGGAAGAGCAACCTGAATGATCGTTTCCGCCATCACGAAAAGAATAAGTGGATAGATCAGAAGTCTGCTGCGATTCTGAAACTCCCTGGCGGTAATGACCGTAGATGCAGAAAGATATAAGATTGCCCCAAAATACATGACGATATATATATAAAAATGCGGACCACGTGAATAAATATTATCCGCGCTCACGGAAAATACCATTCCACATGGAATCGTAACAAAAAGAAAAATCAAATATCCGATTTCAATACGCACCGCCGTTCTGATTTCACGCCGCAGGGCTGTTTTCCTGTCCAGGACATATACAAGACAGATGCACACAGCCGGTGACAGACCAAAACCAAGATAGTTAGCAGTAATATTCAGCCAGCGGTACCCCGGAGGCAGACCATCCACTACAAGAGTAATGACTTCCAGTACGGAAATCCCTGCGATCAGAACAAAGGCAAGAAAGAAACCACGCTTTTGTTTTTTACTAAGCGTTTCGCTCAAATATGTGAGAATACACATAAAACATAAAACGAAAAAATCAATTGTAGTTAATACACAAAAATATCCGTTCATTGCATACCTTTCCATTTTCTTCTAATTCTGAAACATACTATGAAACATATTTTATTATCCACTACTTTACAGTACCGGTACTATCATATTTACCCAGAACCAGCTCGCCGGCATCACAAGCACCATAGCCGGAATCATATCTGCAACCGGAAAATCATGAATCTTTGCAATCCGGAAACCGGTAGCCAGAAGCAGAAAGCCGCCACATGCTTTAAAGTCTGCAATCATATCCGGTGTGGTCAGTGGAAAGATAAATTTTGCTGCTGCGAATATAATAAGGAAAATCACGCATTGCGGAATTGCAACCACTGCGATCACCATCCCCAATGTTCCTCCAAAAATCATCGCAGTAAAGAAATCCAGAATCGACTTGGAAATCAGAATCGTATGATCCCCACTCATTCCCGAATCCAACGCACCGTAGATTCCTGTCCCACTGGCGCAGAACAGTACGATAATTGTCACAAGCATGGACATATATTCTTCCCTGGACATAGATTTATTCTTATTCGGGAATAATTTTCCCACCGGTTTCTCCATACAAACCGCTCCACGATTAATCATTCCTCCAAGATTAACAGCCAAACCAAATGCAGTTCCGATAATCACTGCAAAAATAACGGCAGGCATATTTTTCATAAGCCCGATGGAACTAACTCCCATTCCCATTGAGCAGACTCCAAAAATCTTGGTAAGCTCCGAATTAAACTTCTCAGGCAGTTTATGCCCGAGTAATGCCCCGATCACACCGCCGGCGGCAACCGACAGGGCATTGATAATAACTCCTATTGGCATAGTTATCCCTCGTCTTTCTAAAAATACAGATACGGTGCAGGGAATCCCCTGCACCGTGAATTTACAATCCAATAATTAGTTTATCACAAACCTTTTTACCATGTAAACTTTTATTTTTCATTATTCTGTTCGAAGTGCGGTCACCGGATCACTCTTGGCAGCTTTCCTTGAAGGAATCAATCCGCCAAGTAAGGTAAGCACCACACTTAAAAGAATCAGTACGATCGCCGGTGCGATTGGAAGGATTGCACTGACCCGGTTATTGTCTGCAAGTGCATGTATCAGCATATTTCCCGGAATCAATATCAAAAGCGTCAGTCCGATACCGATAAGTCCGGCGCAGAGTCCGATGATAAATGTCTCTGCATTAAATACCTGCGAGATATTTCCTTTGGATGCTCCAATGGCTCTTAAAATACCAATCTCTTTCTTTCGCTCCAGTACACTAATATAGGTAATAACTCCAATCATAATCGATGATACGATCAGGGAAATTGCCACAAATGCAATTAATACATAACTGATCGTATTGATAATAGTGGTCACGGATGACATCATTGTTCCTACTATATCTGTATAAGAAATCACCTGCTCTTCTTTTCCCTCGTCTTCCATTTGCTGATTATAATGATCCAGAACCTCTACCACTTTTTCTTTGTTATCAAAGTCTTTTGGATAAATGGAAATGGAACTCGGATGACTGAAATCTGCATATCCGAGCTGCTGCAGATTATTATCATAGGAAGCGCTCTGTGTCCCAGACATGGACATCATAAGTTCCGTCAGATCATTTTCCGTCATATTGAACTGGAATGCATTTGCAAATGCATCGGCATTAAAGTTCATAGAGCCTCCCAGTGCTTTTTGCAGATTTTCTCCAATCCGGCTCATGGCAGATGTCATAACCGTTTCAAGTCCACTGGCAAGCTGCGTGGTCACCTGACTCATAGCAGATGTCATCTGTGTACTGATTGCCTGAGAAATGGCACCGGTATATGCACTCATGGCCTGACCCATGTAGCTACTCATGGCCGTGCTGATCTGCTTTTGGAGACTATCCATATTGATTGCTTCTGAAAGTCCCTGATTCAGGCGCCTCTTTCCATCATCCGTCTTTATATAATTCACAAAATTCTCTGCCATCTTTGTCGGATCTGCATAATTCTTTTCTTTTGCATATGCAGTATAACCTTCTGCCAGTTCCTTTGCCATAGCTTGCAATGTGTCACTGGAAATGTTGAAATCTATATCTCCAAATATTTCATTGGCCCATTTATTTACAATTGCATTGGCACGCCCGGTCTGTAGATACTGCTGGAAGTACGTTCCAAATTCCTCTGCGCCCGGATTAGCGTTCTGCTCTACAAGCCAGCTTTGAAAATCACTCATCACGCTGGTCAACAGTTCCTTAATCTGCTCTGGTGTAATCGTAACTTCTCCGTTATTTTTCAGAATGTTTTTCAAATATTTCTGAATAATGGCCTTTGCCTGATCGGAAGTCAGATATTCTGCAATCTGATTTCCAAGATTGGAATAATCTGCTTCCGGATGACTCTTTACATATTCCTGATACCCTTCCGAAAGGCTAATTAACATTTTCTGCATGCCATCCGCATTGACCTGTACATCCAGATTCGTAAGAATATCCCCCAGATTCATCTGTGGCATATTGCCCATGTTGATTTCTACCTGATCCAGATTCACCATACCGGACAAATCCATAGAATTTCCGTCCATCTGAAATGCCTTGGAAAGATCAAGTCCCGACAGATCCATGGAACTTCCAAGATTGTTCATGGCACTGCTGTCAAAACCAAATGCATTTTTCAGAGCATCCTCATCTATACTGAACAGAGAATTCATGTCAAATCCATTGTTCCCATCTGTATTGCCAAATTCTTCCCCGGTAAATACATTTACATTCGGGTTCGCAAGCTGCTGTTTTACAATCTCGCTGTCTTTTGCCTGTTCTGCCACATGATTTACAAGGTCTGCGGTATAGTTAATTCCCGGTGTCAGTGATGAAGCCTTCGCATCTTCAGCTGACTGTACGATTCCCACAATTTTTACATTCTCACCGTCTTCGACCAGTTTTTTCATGTAATCCGCATTGTCAGTTTTGTCTTTCCACACCTGATATTGATCGTCATATTCATAATAATCTGAAGCATTTACCAGTTTAAATGTCTTTCCCAAAATATCATCATAAGTATAAGTTCCAATGTTTTCAGGCGTTTTTATCGTCTCTTCGTTGATGAACTGCTTAATCATATCATCGAGTTCAACCTGGTCTCTGAGTCCCAATGTATATAATAAGAAGTCGCTCATAGAACCATCCGGCGTCAGCACAAGAACGCATTCATTATATTTTTTCGGCCATCTTCCGGCTTTTACATCATACTGTTCTTCATAGAGATCCGTATTTTCCGGCATCTCAAAGAACACATTGGTACTCATCATGGAGGACATCAGACTATTCGAACCTGCAGATGCACCAAGTCCCAATGAGGAAAATGACTGATCCGGATTGACCTGACGAACATTGTCACCGTCCTGTCGGAACAACTGCGGCATCACATTGTAAGAATATTCTATTGCTTTTGTATAGTCATGAATCTTAGATTCACCACTGTCCAGATATTTTTTTAAAGCACCAAGGTCATTGGAATCCATCTTTGAAAACATATTGGTGACTACCTGCATGACCTTTACCTTATCTTTATCTTTTCCACTTTTCTTATCATCACTGCTTCCGGGATCCCCATTCATACCCACCATCATGGAAGTGAGATCAAATCCGGTACTTTGTATCTGCAGTGGATATTCAGACAATGTCTCTTCCTCAATAGACCGGATATAAGCATTGACTCCGTTTGAAAGAGCCAGAATCAGTGCAATTCCGATAATTCCAATAGATCCCGCAAAAGAAGTCAGAAGAGTTCTTGCTTTCTTTGTCCTTAAGTTGTTAAAACTCAGTGACAGTGCCGTCAGAAGAGACATGGAAGATTTCCCCATATTCTTATGCTCCGGCGGTGCCAGATTTTTCTCTTCCACAATATATTCATCGGTATCCGAACGAATCTTTCCATCTTTCAGATTGACGATCCTGGTCGCATACTGCTCTGCCAGTTCCGGGTTATGTGTGACCATAACGACCAGACGGTCTTTCGCTACCTCTCTAAGAAGATCCATGACCTGCACACTGGTGTCACTGTCCAGTGCCCCGGTCGGCTCATCTGCAAGCAGGATCTCCGGATCATTGACCAGCGCTCTTGCAATTGCGACTCTCTGCATCTGCCCTCCCGACATCTGGTTCGGCTTCTTATGAAGCTGCTGCCCAAGACCCACCTTTTCCAGTGCATCCACTGCACGCTTTCTTCGTTCTTCCTTCCCGACTCCCGAAATTGTCAATGCCAGCTCAACATTCGCAAGCACCGTCTGATGCGGGATCAGATTGTAACTTTGGAATACAAAACCAATCGTATGATTACGGTACGAATCCCAATCTCTGTCCTTATATTTTTTTGTGGAAATGCCATTGATGATAAGATCTCCGCTGTCATAGCGGTCCAGTCCTCCGATAATATTCAGAAGCGTGGTTTTACCGGAACCACTGGGACCTAAGATTGCTACGAATTCATTATCTCTCAGATTCAGACTCACATCGTCCAGAGCCTTCTGTACCAGACTTCCAGTCCGGTACTCTTTTTTGATGTGTTGTATTTGAAGCATTCAAATTCTCCTATAGTTATATTTTGACTGTAATTTTTAGTTCATCTAATTATAGCGTAAATTTGTATACTTTTTCACACTGAGAAATGTTTTTAATAAAAGTTTTAGATATGCACTTTAAATGTATATTCCATACAATTTTATAAGATTTTCAAATGATTACATCTGGTGCCTTACAATGCGATAGTCATCACCATTTCTATAATATGGACATTGATAGTGCTGGTCAGAGATCAGACGCATATATTCGTCCTCGTCCATATTGACATCACACATATAGCTTTCATATTCTTCATCATATGTATAATAAGTACAAGTCTCGCAACTGCCTCTCTGAGTAGTCTTTGCCATTTTTTCTTTTCCTTCCATATAATTCTGTATTTTCTCTTTTTTTACAAGCGTTCTTACTTATCATAGCACAAAAAGAGCATCACAGGAACTTTTTTATTGACAGTAAAAAACGCCTGAAACAAGTATGAATTTCTTCTACAAGTTCCAGACGTCTTTTTATAGGTTTCGCATTCTGTTATTTTAGGAAAAGAACATTTTTATGGAAAGTGCTCTTAACGTTCTTCATCTTCTTACATTTTCCTACTTTACGTTAAATGCTCCGATTCCAGGATATACAGCTGCATCTCCAAGCTGCTCTTCAATGCGAAGAAGCTGATTGTATTTTGCGACACGCTCAGATCTTGACGGTGCTCCTGTTTTAATCTGGCATGTGTTAAGCGCAACTGCCAGGTCAGCGATTGTAGTATCCGCAGTCTCGCCAGAACGATGTGAAGCAATTGCCGTGTATCCGGCTTTGTGTGCCATCTTAATAGCCTCCAGTGTCTCGGATACAGAACCAATCTGATTCAGCTTGATCAGAATGGAGTTTGCGCATCCCATCTTGATTCCTTTTTCCAGTCTCTCTGTATTTGTAACAAATAAATCGTCACCAACCAGCTGAACTTTATCTCCAAGTTCGGTTGTCAGTTTCTTCCAGCCTTCCCAGTCTTCCTCGTCCAATGCATCTTCGATGGAAATGATTGGATATTTCTCAACCAGTTTCTTCCAGTGCTCAATTAACTGCTCTGACGTATAAACAGTTCCTGCTTTTGGGAGCTTGTACTCTCCGACTGTTCCTGTCTTCCACTCAGAAGAAGCTGCATCCATGGCAATTCTGAAATCAAGTCCAGGCTCATAGCCAGCTTTCTTCACTGCTTCCAGAATCGTCTCAATCGCTTCCTCATCAGATTTCAATGCAGGAGCAAATCCTCCTTCATCACCGACAGATGTCGCAAGTCCTCTTTCTTTTAAGATTGATGCAAGTGCGTGGAACACTTCTGCACACCAGCGCAGACACTCTTTAAAACTCGGTGCCCCGACTGGCATAATCATGAACTCCTGTACGTCAAGTCCGGAAGACAATGCATGGCAGCCTCCGTTGATGATATTCATCATCGGTACCGGAAGACGGTTTCCTGAAATACCACCCAAAAATCTATAAAGCGGAATATCTAAGGAAATAGATGCTGCACGGCAGCAGGCAATGGATACAGCAAGAATTGCATTTGCACCAAGGTTTGTCTTTCCTTTTGTTCCATCTGCTTTGATCATAGCACCATCAATCGCATAGATATCGGATGCATTCATACCTGTAATTGTATCATTAATGACTGTATTTATATTTTCAACTGCTTTCTGAACACCCTTTCCGCCATAACGGTTCGGATCAGCGTCTCGAAGTTCCAATGCCTCAAATTCTCCTGTGGAAGCTCCACTCGGTGCTGTGCCTCTGGCAATCGTTCCATCTACCAGATGTACCTCAGCTTCTACTGTCGGATTTCCTCTGGAATCCAGTATCTCTCTTCCGATGACTTTTTCAATTTCCAAGTAGTCCATGTTCGTATCCCCTTTCATCGTTTCATTTTACAGAACTCCGCCGGAAGCTGGATCCACTTCCGGTATCTGGGAGTTCAAATGATTTATTCACACAATGATTAGAAGTATCTAACCACAATTAGCATATGCTAACTATGGTTAAATTGCAAGAACTTTTTTTCTCATTTACATACTATTTTTCTCATTTATATACTATCTGAATTTCTATATTCACTTCAGCAATTCTTGATACCATGTATTCATCTCATCTGTATCTTTACTATTAATGAACACGGTATAATCTGTCGTATTAATTTCAATCACATTTTCCTGGTCCAGCCACACATACATCCGGCATTTTCCAGTCTTCTTTCCTTCAAATTCTCCCAGCAGCTGTTTCTCGTCTGAAGATCCATTTGTCCGGTTGTAATGATCCTCCGGCAGTCCGTTCTCTAATAATTTTACACTCCGAATCTCTTTTTTCTTCATAGTTGTATTCGTATATCCGGAAGTAATTCTGACTTCCGCTCCGTCTACCACAAGACGAATCGGTGTAAAATCCATTCTTAAAAAGACAATACACATCCAGAACAAAAGTACTACAACTACAATACAAATGCCACAGAACATATACCTTCCTGCCGGCTTTCCAACGTTTGTTGTATAATTCATACTGTTGAATCTGTCCTGCACAAATAATCTTGGATCACCCGGATTATCATACCAGCCATTTCTCCAATAGTAATCATCATCAATATACAATGGTGTTTTGTCTTCTTTTTGTAGTATACCTTTTTGTTTCTTTATCCACATAGCAGTTGCTATAGCAATTATTACAGGTACACACAGCACTGTGGCATATATAATAATATCCAGATTATAAATCCATTCTTCTTTTGTCATTCTATATGCAAGATAGAGCCATGCAATCGCATTACAAATATTTGCCACAAGAAAGCAGATACTCCAGCTCCTCTTTTCCAGATAATTAATTCTGAAATTCAGCTCCGAACTCTCACTGTAAATCCGGTTCGCTCCTCTTTTGAATATCCATGCAATCCACAAAAATACAATGCCGACAATTACAGAGGTCAAAAATAAAATCCAGCCCTGTGAATTCTCGGAAAACGTTCCAAGATAAATTCGAAAGCCTTTAAAAGCAAATGGAACTGCCAGTATTAGAATCAAGACAATATGATACCATAATGGCAGACTCATTCTCTCACTATGCATCATAGTCTTAGTATCGACCCCTGTCATTGCCGTGCTTTCTTCTGTATCTTCTCCCAACGTTCCCCATCTATATTGGATTTTCAAATCATACAATTTCCTGTGATTCCTGAACATGACACCGACTGCGCCCACAATATAACACAGAAACCATACACACCACACACACATAAATATCGATGTATACCAGAAACACAATCCACAAATAACAACTCCGGATATACCAAGTCCCAAATAAACCTTCCGTACATCTTTTTTATAATTTTTCATAAATTCTACAAGCACTGGATCTTCCTGCTTCTCACGTCGTATATGTACTCCAAGAACCATTCCATCACTGTAACCTGCTACTGCTGTTCTTCCATACACTGCATAGGCAATTCCCACCATAAAAAGATCTGTTATTAAGAATATGATTGCTAAAATCATGAAAATGCAACCTCCATTCCCTGAAATGCCTTACGGCATAATTCTATAAAATCATTTTGATCCATGCCGCGAATCGTTGCCTCTGCGCTCAGAAGTTCCAGTTCATCTGCAAGTTTCTCCTGAAATTCTCCATCTGAACTTCTTCTAGAATCCCGCAAATTACAGACGACTGCTCCCTTTCTCCGGTCAGTCTCGATAAAACCTTCTGTCTTTAATAACTGATATGCTTTACTGACGGTCATTGTATTTACCCCAAGTTCCATAGCCATCTGGCGCACTGTTGGCAATGATTCACCAATCTCAAACTCACCTTTTCCGATTCCCTTCACAATCTCATTGCGCAGCTGCAGGTAAATCGGTGTCTCTGATTTTGTATTGATCTTAATAATCATGATTGTCTCCTTCTGAATCTATTATCTTATCTTGCAACAAGGATTTTATATCTTCACTTTTTTGTATTATATCACATAATACAAATAATACAATCTTTTTGTATTATTTCTTGCAATACAAAAAGATTGTGGTTCAGAAAGAAATATCAGTCTTCATAACTCTTTACAGCCCCGCAAGCTTTCTCCGCACTCTCTTATCTCCGGTCTCATCTACCCAGTCCTTCCACTTGACTCTGCCCCGACATTCCACTCCGTCAAACCATGCCAAAATTTCTTCCATACTGACTGGTGAATATCCATTTGCATCGGCTCCGACATCATAACGATATAATCCCTGCATACGATTCATCTCATTATAAAGACTCCCCTCACTATGAATATGACCATGTAAATGAATTGACTCATGTGACATAGACTGCCAGTCTGCCATTGGAAAATGTGAAAGGACATACTTTCTTCCATCGATTTTCAATACTGTGATTGGCTGCTCAACAATAAAAGTTCCTTGTACGAGTTTGTTATTCCAGTCCTTGTCATGATTTCCTGGCACAAGATGAACTTTTTTACAATAGATTTTCTTTCTGAGTGCTGCTGCCTCTAAAGCTGTAATCTTAAAAGAATAATCCCCAAGTATATATAACTCGTCATTTTCTTTCACCTTTTCATTAATATTTGCAATAATTCCTTCATTCATTTCATCAATCTGATTCCATGGCCGGCATGTGAAGTCCAATGCCTTCTCATGTCCGAGATGCATATCTGATGTAAACCAAATCATTTCTTTTCTCACTTTCTAATTTCTTTTATAGTTTTTTTATTTCTTTTCATATCTTATCCAATTTCACGCGACCTGTTGTTCATGAAATACGAGAATATCATCCATTTTCACTTCAAATATCGCAGCTAAAATTGCAAGGTTCTCAATTGTCGGCATGGCTGACCCATGCTGCCATTTATAAATTGCCTGCGGTGTTTCAAATCCAAACACTTCCTGTATTTCCCTTACAGATAAATGCTTCTGCTTTCTGAGCTTTGTAATATTTTCCCCTGTTCCCACTGCATCAAATATTGGAATCTTAACATCTAACATATACATTCTCCTCCCATTCCTTCATACAATTTTTCTGTTCTTTTCATGTGAATTGATAATAAAAACATAAAAACAGCCACTTATCTACTAAGATAAGCGGCTGCACTTTTAGAATTCCTATGCCAGGAGCATGTACTTAAATAAAGCCTTGTATCATCTCAGCTTTATCGAATATGACTCCAGCATCACATCTGCTTAACTTATTAGATAGTACATAAATAAGACTACGTTTTATAACCATAGGCGCATTATTTTTAATCAGATTCTTTTTAAGTTTTGCTGTCATCACGATTCATTTCCTTTCTGAGATTCATTATTTAATATTCACATTGTACCATATTATTCCTATAATTGCATTATACTTGTAGTATAAAATAAACATTTTTCTTTTATTATAACGATTCATCCAACATCTCTTCAAATCTTTGAACTTTAGATTCTTCAATGTGTTTGAAAAGAATTCTGCTTTCTGGTTCATTACAATCAAATCCCATAATATCATATGAAACTTCCCTTGCTTGTCCGAATGTTCCATACCCATCTACCACACTAATCGTTCCATATCCCTCCTGTTCTTTCCCATAAAGAAAATAGACCTTTTCTCCTACTCTGTATTTCGGCCTTCCCAGTTTCTGAAGATAGTCTTCTTTTCCTAATTCTTTGATTCCTTCATACAGTAATTCTGCATCTGCATATTGAATATTATCATGGTAATGCCCAAAATACCATTTTGTATATTGTAGTTTCTTGGCAATTGAATCCAGCCATTCTTCTGTTGAACGATCTATCTTTTCAGATCCTATTACCTCTTTTGGTGTTGGTTCATATAACAACGGACATGTATGCGAAAAGACATAGTCTACCTTCCAGCCATTTTTGTCCAATTCTTTTTCTACCCTCTTTTTTACTTTTTCAGATGGCTGTTCACTTTGAAACCATGGAAGTCCGGCCAGAAGCCGGTATTCCCTATCCACACTATACGCCCCACCAATTACAATCCCTTTCTTTTTACCAAATTTGTAGATTTCTCCATCAATTGCAAATAAAATGTTCGAATATTGTGGTTCATAAGATACCGCTCCTCCACACCATATCTTTTTATAATAAGATCCAATATATTCTGGACGTTCTTCATGATTTCCATGTACACAAAATAATGTAATCGGCAATTTCGAAAGTTCTTCTTTTAATTTCTTATCACTATCATCTAAAAAGAAATTAATCCCGACATCTCCAAGTAAAATCAAAACATCTTCCCTGGTGGTCCCATGATGCCTGCAAAAGAATTCCACTTTTCTAAAATGCCTGTGGCAATCACCAGTTATATAATACTTCATCTTTTTCACTCCTACTCTCAATCAGATTCACTAAAAATTTCACTAATTATTAATTCATGGCTTTATTAGTTAATTTTTGAATCTACTCAATCGGGAATTGATTATATTGGAGTCTTTCAAGCAATTCTTCATCTTCTATCATAAATAAATCGCTTTTTCCACAGACAATAACAAGCAACTGCCCTAATCGCAAATCCGGATATTGATTCCATACTTTTTCTAATTTTGACAGGATTTCGTCAAATCTTTCTTTGTCCCTGCCCGGTCCTGTAACAAAAGATTTTTCGTATAAAGTCTTTTTCATATATTCCAAAAATCCTTTACGGTTATCCTGCTCATCCAGTCTGGCATATTCAATATCTGTTGGCGCACAATGTTCATGGCTGAAAACAGATAAAAACTTCTGACCTTCATACATTAAGTTTACCGGAACCTGAAAATCACTATAATCACCTTTTTCAGCTACTGTTATATATTGTTCCTCTTCTTCATCATTTTCAGGAGCATCTACAATTCCATATAATTCTGTTCCTATAATATGAACTATATCGCCCCGTCTAAACATCAACGGAAGCTTCACATGTTTATCTTCAAAGCTTGTATTATCTATGTCCCCAGCAAATTCACCAACTACGGTGCTATATAGCCAGAAACGATTTTTTCTATATCCTTGTTCATCAAATTCCATTCCACCAAGCACTTTTCCACTTCCGGCTTCTATACACTCAAATGCTCTTTTTTCAATCAAAAACTTTGTATTTTCTTCCTTCCCCTGCTGACGTGCAGTTACAAAATCCAGATAACTTCCCTGCTCTTCATACTTTTTTGTATCACTCCAGACAGATAAGACATAATATGTATCTTTTTCTCTCTTTTGGAACCCTTCATACAATTCTTTATTTCTGGATAGTCTATCTTCTATCTGCTTTTTCAACACTTCGTCTGATGTGTGTTTCGCTATATCCAGCAATCCCCATATTACGTCATCATACAATAATTGCCTGTTATTATAAAAAAGCGTTGCTTTTTCCCAGTCCGAAAGTTCTATTCCTTGTTTTTTCAAAAATCTTTTATAATCTTCCGACATTATGAAATCAGACATAAAACTCCTCCCTTGTCTCCAGACACAAACAGCCTAACCTGCCATTTTCAAACCCGCGGTCACAATCTATCATATAGAGATTCCGTTTATCATTTTTCCATATACGATTACCTCCAATCGGTCTGTGACCGCAAATCGTAATGTAATTATCAATAGCACTCCCTCTAAAACATAATATCTTCTGGCTTCATTGCTTCGTTCAAGTTTCTAGTTTGCCACTCCTTACATCGTTTGATTTCGGCATACTCTCTTGCTGTCTGTATCACCGCCTGACCTTTCATCACTTTTTCTTCATCTTCACTCTGCAAATAGTTTCCAAATGCCTTCATTGCGCTTATGAAGGTCTGATTTTCTTCATCCCCTGGAATATGTTCCGGTTCTTCTAACTGAAGATACAACGGGTTCATATGATTATGTGACCAGCAACCGGATTCCGTTAATTCATATACCATAACCTGTATGTCCGAAAAATCTACATACCACTTTCTATCTTCTATTCTCTTTAAATAATCATCCCAATCTTTTTTCCCTTGTGAAAGAACACCATAAGTCCCTGTTGTAACCTCTTTCACGATACTTCCTACCGGCATATCAAATGGTATTTTTATAAATGGAAATTCAAATCGTTCCGGTCTGTACGAACTTACAATCTCTTCTTCCTCTTTTGTCAGTTCATTTGACCAGATTCTTGTTATTTCCCCTTTTTTATTGAAAGATACTCCGGAAACCTCTGTGCCATCATATTCACAAAACTCCGGGATTTCAATCCCCATATATGGATTTCCTCTTTCTGAAGTTCTGACTATTTCATCTTCAGCATTCTTAACAATCCGATATTTCTTTATTAAACAACTGGTATCATAGTTGCTGGCATATTTTAATGAATAGATATATGCCTTATTATATTCCGCAAAGACACCATTACAGCTCACATCTTCATGATCCTCCACTATGTATACGTACCCCCCGGATACATTATCTAAAAATGCACTCCATTCTCTTTTTTCAAATTGAACTCTCTCTTTGATTTGTCTTTTCAGATCTTCATCCTTCGTTGTATCAGCCAGTTTTTCTATTGCTTCCAGTCTTTCTTTCCATAGCATGTCTGGCTTATTCCAAATCAATGCTGCTCTCTGAAAATCATTAAACTTAAAATCAACAGATGCCAGATACTCACGCATTGTTTTTGAAGGTACTAATTCATACATATTTCTTTTCTCCCCACAACTCTTCCTATGCAGCTCATTCTAATTATCAGACATCATTTCCTATCCATGTAAGCAACTTTTTCGCTTACTGATAAGCATCTATATCGCTCAGAATTAATAACTTTTTCCATCATCTCAATTGGAGATGATCCAATGCTTTCCAATAATTGCTTAAATACTGTCACAGACTGCCCGCTGCACAACTGCACACCTTTGCGTGTATAATCTGCATGGAATACATCATGTCTGCTGTTAACATTCCAAAAGACTATATTCGGAATCTCATATCCGTAATCAGAAAACTGCTTCTTCATGTTTTCATAAAAACTCCAGTCATCTGATCCACAATAATCAATTTCCATATCAGAAATTACAATGATTGACTTTGGCATCTCCTGCTGTGAGACATCATGTTCCACAGCTATATCCAATACTTCTTGAAAAGCTGCTCTTAAATCAGTATTCATTCCCCAGTCTGCTTTTGCTACATACTGGATTTTCTGTTCCAGAGTTTCCCCCTTTAACACAACTGTTTCCGGTTTTTCACTGAATGTCATGAACAGATTGTGATATGCTCCCTTATTACGCTCTGCAAAATAAATTGCAAGACCAATCGAAGCAGCCATCGGTCTTCCATACATGGATCCCGACACATCAGCCATCACGATTGCATTCATTCCTTCACTTAAGTAATCCGGTAATTGTCTCCACTGAGCTTCTAATACCTTGCTGTCTTCTCCATCATATAATATCTTTTCTACAATATCATACGGATATAATACAGCCGAATGAATTTTTTCTTTTCCAGCTAAAGCTGCACCGATATAATTCTTAAAGCGTTCTTCATCGTGTCTCATAAATGCATTACGATAAATCATCATGGCTCGTCCCGCTACATTTGAATATTGGATTTCATTCCACTTACCTGTTGACATCAAGCTTTCTGTTACACTGATATGCTTTCGCATAGATCTTACAATGCGTTTAAAATTATATACTGAATAACCTAGTTTTTTGGCTGTAAGGACTCCCAGTTTTCTCGTATGTTCTGATTTAGAATCTGCTGTCTTAATCCACTTTGCCAAAAGTGAGATAGCCTTTCCCTGATTCATGTTCTGTAAATCTTCTTCGAACTGTTTCTTCATGGAAGCCCACATCTCATCTTCTATTGTTGTCCCAATTAAACAATACAAATCATCATATCTTCCAAATACTCCAACTAAATCAAGATTTGGAAGAATTGCTTCCGGGTGATATTCTGCCATGTATCTTAAAAGTGTACGAAATGTCTTACGCTCTCCAAGCCCTTCACGAATATCACGCGCATAGAATGCCGTCTTTACCGCAAATAGCGGATCCACTTTATATGCTTCTGCAAATAATACCTGTATTCTTTTTTCATCTGCTTCACGCAAGGCTCCGACAGTACTAAAGAAATCTAATCTTGAATCCCCTGTTGTATTTAATGCGCCTGCTCCATTTTCAGTTCTTGTAAGGGCTGCTCGCCTTCTCATTAATTTTGCATACGTCATATCGTTCACCTTCTTTTTTCAAGATTTGTTAAGAGTGAGGGTTGGAATCGAACCAACGACACCGCAGTCTCCTTGAATAATAGTTGCTGTCCGAGTCACGAGCATGACTCATTTTCATTATTTGCGTACTCTGCCACTGAGCTACCTCACTCGCACCGGGCGGGCGGGAATCGAACCCGCGACAACAATAACTTTTACCAAAAATATTTGCTGTTAGTTTCACAAACATGAAACATTCATTAAACTGTGCTCTACCACCTGAGCTACCGCCCTTTATTACTCATATATATTGTCTCATATCTTTTCAGATATTTCATTCAACCTCTAGTTTAATTTCTCGCATATCTCATCGTAATCTTCAAACATTATTCTGATTCCGTTCTCTTCACTCTCAACATGATAATGCCCTGCATACCATTCAGAAAAATCCAGATTATCATAAATTTCCTGCAGCCATTTTTCTGTTGATTTATCTACGGTTCTCTGATTCAGTCCCGGAATAAAAGCCCATGTAGGTTCTGCTTCTATTGGAACTGTGTGTGAAAGAATAATATCAATAGACCAGCCCTCTTTTTCCAACTGCTGCTCCACATAATTCATAATCCTGTCATCTGGCTGTTCTGTGTCAAACCACGGCATTTTATGGCTGATCCGGTAATACTTGTCTACGCTATATGCCCCGCCAATTGCCATCACCTTTTTACCGTGAAAATTATAGATTTCCCCGTCTTTTGCAAATAAAATATTCGGATATGCTTCTTCCATATATACAAGTCCGTCATTCCACATCACTTCCTCATAATCTCCAGCTTCCCACGGTCTCGCCTCATGATTCCCATGAACACAAAATAATGTAATATCTAAACTTGACAAATCATTTTTTAATTGTCGATCTGTATTATCAAGCCAATAATTAATTCCTGCATCGCCGAGAATAATCATCACATCTTCTTTTGTTGTCTCATTTTCACTACAAAACTCTTCTATTCTGTTAAAATTTCCATGTGTATCTCCGGTTATGTAAAAATGCATATGCTTTCCTCCGTTTATCTTTTTATCCAATCTTTTTCTGTAGAGACAATCATCTCTCACTTTCTTCTATAGCATTTCTGCCAAAGTTCCGGATAATCTCTAAGATTACGATATGATTCCTCCCTCCATATAGGTTCTCCCCAAAAACGATAATCACATATATCCCAGGATTCATTTAATCTGCGGTAATAATTAGATTTTCCGATTTGAATATCATCTGGATTTATCTTTGCCTTTCGTCTGATTCTCCTATTCGCAAATTTTTTCCCTTATTTCCGGCTTTGGTGGTTTTATATATCGGCGTATGTTTATAACTGCGGCTCATAACACTTCCTCTCCATGTTCTGTATCTTTTAAGCGCTTATGGCAAAACCAATTTTCTTCATTTCTGTTTTTGCCATTGATGGCATCTTAGGTATATCACATTCCTCAAGTGTTGTAATTAAACTTGTAGTTAAATCTGACTCATTTAACTGCGATACTCTCTCCGCCAGATTCATCTCGGCTTCCTCTAACATTTTCCGCACAAATCTCCCATTTCCATAATCCTTGCTTCCTTTTACACTTGCATAGCTTGCTCTCAATTTCTCCATAGCTGCATCTGTAATTGTCATTTGCTTTTTAGAAACCATAAGTTTTGTTATATCACAAAGTTCATCTACAGAATAATCTTCGAATTCCACCTGAAATGCAATTCGCGATTTCATTCCCGGATTTCTGTCTAAGAACTGCTTCATTGGTTCCGGGTAACCAGCGAAAATAACAATCACATCATCTCTGTGGTTCTCCATCTCCTGAACAAGTGTATTAATTGCCTCATCTCCGAATCCATGTTCATAGGCATCACAAAGGGCATATGCTTCATCAATAAAAAGAATCCCTCCCTGGGCTTCTTTGAATTTTTTCTTAATCATTGGTGCGGTCGAACCTACATGATCACCTATCAGATCTGCCCTGCCTGCTTCGACAAAATTTCCTGTAGATAAAATATTTTCATCTTTCATAATTTCAGCAAATAACCTTGCAACTGTTGTTTTTGCTGTCCCTGGATTTCCTGTAAAGACCATATGCAGTGAAGCATTTCTCTTTGGAATTCCTTTTTCTATGCAGAGCTTATTCAGCTTATAATTTGCAATCGCTTTATGAATCACTCTCTTCACAGAAGATAATCCCACCATTTCATCCAATTCTTTTTTTGCAGTACCAGCTTCCCGCTCTTTCTTTCCTTCTTTCTCCAGCATACTAATATCATCTCTTGTAATCAAAAACAATTCTTCACTTTGAATTTTACTTGCATCTTCTTTTTCACCAAGAAGCCTGGCTGCCTGCTGCCCGATTGCATGTTCAATGAAATTTCGCACATATCTTCCATTACCGAAATTATCATTATTGCGTGCTTTATCAAAAATATAATTGGCCTCTTTTATCACATCATTAGCTACATGAAAACCACGCTCTTCAATCATCATTTTGAAAATGTCTGTCAGTTCGTCTGTTGTATAATCTGGAAATTCAATCCAATATGGAATTCTGCTTTTCAGTCCCTCATTCATTTCCATAAATTCTTTCATACGCTCATTGTAGCCGGCAAGTATAACGATTACATCTTCCCTCTGATTTTCCATCTCCTGCAGCAATACGGTAATAGCTGTATCACTCTTTAATGAGTATGCTTCATCGATAAAAAGAACACCTCCCTTAGCTGCCACGAAAGCCTCCCTGATATTTTCAACACAACACATACCATCCAGATCCATTCCACCTTTTTCAACAAATGCACCACTTTTTAAAATTTCTTTTTCTTTTGCAATCCCGGCAAATATTTTTGCTACTGTAGTCTTAGCTGTTCCAGGATTTCCGCCAAATATCATGTGCATCGTGCTGGACTGGTAATCTTTCCCTCTTCGCTTTTTCCGCTCCTTTTCCACAATATCTGCTGCGATGATATTTTCTATCTGTTTTTTTACAGTCGTAAGACCAATCATTTTCTTCAATTTGTCATAAGAAGACGCTGCATTTTCATCTCTGTCCATGTAAAATTCATCGGAACAATTATATTCATATGCCTGCAGTACATTCTTATTCAGACACCATGCTTCGAATTGTTCATAAGCCATAAGTACATCTGTCTGCGTAAATTCATTTCCTGGAAATTGTCCCATGAACTCAGAAGCCTGGTCTGCATACTCTGCATATTCGGATTTCTCTATCAAAGCTTTTAGATAAAGTACAGCCTCTTTTCTATCACCTGTTCCTTCTTTTAACGTAACCGGAATTACATATTTCTTCAGTTCCGGTAAAAGGAAATAAGAAAATCCCGGTTTGTCCATGTTATATGTAAATACGAAAAGGCAATTATTTCGGTATTTCTTCACAAGCCCCTCCAAGTATTTACTGACCATAGCATAATCTACCGGATCCCAGCCAAACTTTTCAGAAAGATCAAAAACAATCACGCCACCATAATTATTCTCTATAATGTCCTCAAGATGATTATCTTTACAAAATATATCCGGCTCAATCTCACTGATTATTTCCATGCGGCTGCTCCTGATTCTGTTCGCCTTTAGGAGACTTTGCATCAATATTTCTATCATTTCACTTGCAGCCTCCATACTTCGGCTGGAGATAATATAATGCACCATATTTCCAGTATGTTCTGACATATTTGCATGGGCTTCTATATTCGCTAATTCTTTCTTAAACTTCTGGTTATATATAGCATGCTTTATTTTTTTATCCCGTGAAATAATTTTTTCCTTGAAATCATAGTGAAGCGCTTTTAAATCCGAGAAATAGTTATAAATCCATATATTTGCAATTTCCGGCAAGCGATTTCCCCCATAATCCAGATATGATCTTCTTCTCGCTTCAAGAAAATTCTCCAGATACTCACACATTGTGATTTCATAAGGATTTTCTTTTATTTTTTTGATACAAAATGCCTTCCCAAGCATTTCCATAATGTAATCATATGCATCTTGAAGTCTAAGTCTTTTTTCATTGTATGAAAATGTAGCTGAAACAAAATTTTCCTCTTCTCTATAAGCTAAAAAAGTAAAATCATTTTTCATATTTTGATACATATAACTATTTACCGCTGCAACCGGATTTTGGTACGAATATCCATAATTTTCAAGTTTAGAATTATTCTTAATTTCATCTGCATTTGTATTAAGCTTTAAATTATAATATCTCATAGCATATCCTTCCTTATAAAAGTAGTTTTCCACCTTCCTAAGTTACCATAATACATTTTCATAATTGATGAAATATGCCCTTAATGAATCAATTTCCTCACTAATTTTCTTTCTCTCCTTATCGCAAAACATTCTAAGTCTCATATCAATAATAGCTTGAGCTTGTTCCATACAAAATCCAAACTGATTCATCAATTGCTGCCTCGCATTCATGGAGTCAGCTGCTCCGGCAATTATGTCACCAACTATATTGTGATGTTCCTGCGCCCACTTTATAGCTTCTAATATCGTCTTTCTTACCATAACATTTTCTATAACATGACTGATATATTCCGCAAAGTCTCCCAGTTTCTGTTTATCGCTACCTAACGCCACTCTCCATGCAACTTTGTGTGCGGTCTCTTCTTTAATGCTATCAGCATATTGATCCAACATATCAATAAAAATATCTTGATAAAATTTCCTTTTTTTATTGATAGCTTCCAAATTTTCTTCCTCTAAAATCATATTTCTATAAAAATTGTATTGATTGGCCGATTTTATCACTAAGTCATATTGATGTTTAAGCTCCAGAGAAAGAGTTATATCTTCCCGCATGTATTCGAATATTTTTCTGAAACTGATTTCATTCTGTTCCTCTAATTTTCTATTTACTTCATCCTCATGCTCAACTAAAATAGTAACTACATTTTCAAGCAGAACTCCTCCTTCTATAACCCAATATCTGCTTGCATCCTCTTCCGATAAATCAACTATTTTTCCATAAAATATCTCTTTTCCTTCAGTTTTAACATTGATTACTGTATTCTGTTCCCAGTTTTCTAAAAATTCGAAAAGGTTCATCATAGACATCACCAGCTTTCTTTTTAATCACAATATTTTTACTTCAATGTAATCTTTCCTCCACCATCGTAAAAGAATCCATTTGCTACTTCCATCATCAATACATCATAACTGCCAAATGATGTGACTCCGATATCTTCACAATAATCTGGAAGCATTCGTCCATAATGACTCAACGGTCGGCTTGTATCACTCATATCCAGAACGTAAATTTCAGCTGCACCACCCTCTTCCTCCTCCGAATCATGTGAAAAAATATAAACTGTGCTTGGTATGCCATTCATTGTATTATCTCTTTCTGTCACAGACCAATGTCCTTCCCAGCTTTCCGGCACCTCTACTTCAAAATATTCATTTGAATAAGCTACCGTCTTTGTTTGATTCTCTGATTTTTCCGAGTTATCTTTTTCCTGCCAGTTCAAATCTTCCTGCCAGTTTGCACTTGATTCCCAATGTTTTGACCATAATGGTTCTAATTCTTTTTCGAATAAATTTTGTGTCAAAAGATTCTTATCAAATATTGGTGTGTCCACGATTACCTCTCCTTGGATTTCAGGATTGAGTGACAAATCAAGACTCCCTGCATATCCATCTAAATCTTCTTTCGTGGATGCCTTTGCTTCCCCTTCTATTTTTCCTGAAATGCCGGCTGAAATATCTGCTCCAGATGCTCCGTATAATTTTGTAATTAGGTGAATTGTTGGTCCTACAGATGCATCTCCTGAAATTGAAACAGTGCTCCATACTAATCCGTCTGAATTAGAATCTATTTTCTTTATTTCTTTCACCTTTCCGGTTTTACTACTGTACTGAAAACCAAGTGTTGTCTCTGCTGTCAGTTCGTATGATGTATCTATATTTCCCTCCAGATTCATCTCTGCACCGGCATCGATTTCTAGCTGATTGGTTACAACAATCGGAACTCCTGCCACATCAAACTCGATATGTGGCAATTTCTTTTTCAATAGATTTTTTTCTAATTCTTTTGAATAGCTTTTACTGCATTCCAGTTCTGCCTTTGCACCTTCCTTTGTCCGCGCTGCAATTCCACACTCTATCTCTCCATGAGCAATATCTATTTCCACTTCTACCCAGATACTAATTCCTGCCTCTCCTGAAATAGTTACTGGATCTTCTGTTTCTTCAAAGCTTTTACTGTACATATATTCCGTCTCGTCATCATTATCATTTTCCTTACACAATTGACCATGAAACTGTGTTACATCTGAATTAAATTCTGCATTTTCTACTATATAGCTTGTTGCTTCATTAGAGTTCTCTGTTAATTTGATTCTTTTATAAATGTGTGCCTTTTCGAAGACATCAGTCAATACAGCCGGCTCTGTCTTTATAATATATTTTCCACCTTGTTTTTCTATTTTTGTGGCCTTCCGTATGTAGCCATCCGGAGAGGAACTTGTAATTCCAGAAACAATTACATCTCCCTCTTTATATCTTGGATTTGAGTTGAAAATAATACTGTCTTCTTTCACACTTACAGGCTGCTTATCAGTTTCTTCTGTAATAACTTTTACATTTTCTTTTACAATCGTATCGCCTTCCGTTTTCTTAACACTATGCGTTTTCCGATAGCCAAATATTCCTGACATCACAACAAGCACCAATAATACAACAATTACACTAATTCTTTTCATCCACTTCTTCAATGCGCTTTCTCCTCTGTATCCTTACCTATCACTCACTGCTCTTAAAGTTATAAATCGGTTTTAATATATCAATTATATCCACTGACTCTTTGATCATTTCGATGATATCCTCTGCTCCTTTATAAGCCATCGGTGCTTCATCCAATGTATTTTCATTTACAGATGTCGTATAGATTCCTTCCATCTCCTTCTGGAACTCTTCCATGGACAGAGCATTGAAGGCCGCCTTGCGGCTCATCAGCCGACCGGCGCCATGAGGTGCGGAGCAATTCCAATCCTCGTTGCCCTTGCCGATGCAGATCAGGCTACCGTCACGCATGTTGATGGGGATCAGCAGCTTCTCGCCGGCCTTGGCGGAGACAGAGCCCTTACGCAGGATCATGGCGTCCGTATCAATATAGTTGTGGATGGTGGTAAACTCATCGACAGGAGTAAGCCCCATACCAGACAGAATCACATCCACCATTGCTTTGCGGTTGAGTACGGCGAACTTCTGAGTCAGCTTCATGTCGTGAATGTAGTCGTCAAAAAGTGCGCCTTCCACATAGGCAAGATCCTTGGGAATGCTCAAATCGTGCTCACGCTTGAGAGCCGTGATCGTCTTTTGAATCTCCTTGAACCGGCCCTCCGCCTTCATCTGATCGATCGTAGCCTTGATCTGATAGTGTGCGCCACCCCAAAGAGCACGGCGGCCCTCGTCCTGATAGAAGTTTGCAACCTCAGTCCCAAGATGCCGGCTGCCGGAGTGGACTACCAGAAACAGCCGCCCATCTTCCGCACGATCCACCTCGATGAAGTGGTTTCCCCCGCCAAGAGAGCCGATGCTTCTCATCGCGCGATTGAGGTTGACTTGATCTGCGCAACACAGCTGAGACAGATCGAGTTCCGCATTCAACGCATGGATCTCGTCTCTCACCTCTCGACCGTAGGGAATCTCCTTCCGAATCAGCGCGTCCATACGCTCGAAATCAATCTCACGCTCGGACAATTCCACCGTTTCCATGCCGCAGCCGATATCAACGCCGACCATGCCTGGAACGATTTTGTCCCGAATGGTCATGGTGGTACCAATCGTACAGCCCTTGCCAGCGTGGACATCAGGCATAACGCGGATCTTGCAGCCCGCGAATTCCTTTTGATCACAGACCGACTGGATCTGGGCGCGGGCTGCATCTTCCAGTACAGGGGTATAGCAGAAAGCGGTATTATATAATCCTTCTATCTTTACCATAGCGATTTCCTTTCTTCTTACTTCCTATTTTACGGATAGGCTCCGTTAATTGCAACAGCTCTCTTGCTTGCAAAAAAAGGAGGCAATAGCCGATCTGCTATCACCTCCTGCAGTACACACTTATGCCACAATTGCCGCATACCGCTCCGAGCCTAGGACATCCATCATCAAAGCGAAGGGAGACAGGATGCCTGACTTCAACATGGAAAAGATACGGGCATTGCAGCCGGATACCAACGCGACACCTTGATCGTTGACACTGACAGGCTGCTGCCGATTACGGCTATTCACATTCCAGAACACCAGATCGGGCAACCGATATCCATGCTCCGAGAAGAGCTTCTGCGCATGCTCAAAGTTCGTCAGAGAGCAATCTTCGGTGCAGTAATCAAACTCCATGTCCGAAATGATGAAGATCTTTGAGGGCATCTCTTCCTGCGGGACATGGTTTTTCACCGCAGCTTTCAAAACAAGCTCGAACACGCGCTGGATATTCGTGTTGGCCACTTCATTGAACTGATGGCAGTACCGCACCTTTTCAAGGATATCCTTTCCCTCGATCTCCACCAAGCGCGGATTCTCTGAGAAAGTGATGAAGTGGTTATGAAATGCTCCCGTATTTTGCTCGGCATAATAGATGCCCAAGGAGAGCGCGACCGTCGCGGGAATGGGATCGGAACCGCCATACATGGAGCCAGAGCCGTCAATGACGACCAAAGCGTTCTCGCCGTCAGTGAAGTCCTCCTGAGCATTCCAGGTTGCGTCGATGGCCTTACGCTCTTCATCGGACACGCCTCCATTGACGAAGAACGGGTGAATGATCTCATAGGGCATCAGGGCGCCGGTGTGGAGCTGCTCCGTACCCTCGGCAACACGGCTCATGAATGCATCATAGCGGTCTCCATCATTTCGCAGGAAGGCCTTGCGATACTTGAGCATTGCTTTGGAAGGCTGCTTGGAGTAGTCGAAGGTATAGTCTTTCTCACGGAGGTTATTTTCAATAATGCTGATCTTTGCTCGCAGAGCGCTAAGGGTTTTGCGGTATTGAGCATCGTTCATGCCCAGTGCACGGGCAATATGCTTTGCCTGCCGGATCGCATCCTCGTTAGAGGCATTGACGGATGGGAGCCATTTGGCCAAAAGGGATACCGATTCACCTGCCTCCAGCGCTTTGCAATCGGTTTCGAGTTGCTTTTTGATATACGCAAGAACCACCCGCTCGCATTTGGTACCCATCAGAGCAAGGAGATCGTCATAGCGTCCATACTCTGCAATGTAGGGGATGTTCTTTTCCACAGACTGAGGCTCATTGTGCGCAAGCCACTTGAGGATGGTGCGGAAGACGCGGCGCTCCCCGATACCGCCACGGATATCTCTCGCGAAAAACAGCGTTTTCATGGCGAGATCAGCATTCTCTGCGTATGCGCGGAGGAATCGATTTGTGATCTCCTCGTCACTCTCCCGTCGGAGTGCGCCGATGGTCGCAAACAGATCCAAACACTCAGATTGGGTGGATTGATATGTAACCGCTCCGTTTTCCGTATGGGTCAGATTCGCTTCGTTCTTTAGATACTGCAGCATGATGATCCCTCCTAACGCAATCGCAGTATAATAAGACAAGGCCCGGTTCCAAAAGGAACTGTAAATTTCAGCGTAGTAACGCCGTGGTCAAAACTTCCCTGACAAGAGGCTTTTTGCTGTACGGGCCTTTCACAAGATGCCATCATGGTCACAAGATAGTTACGATTACTGTCGGATGCATGTTGTGTTGCTGTTGGCATCTTTCTCTGTAAAACAAGGCACCATATGAAGTGGGAATCGAACCCACGAACGACGGGTATGAACCGCCTGCTTTCACCATCTTAGCTATTCTGATCGTTTGCTGTTGGTGCCTTTCCTTGGAAATGCAGCGGTCTGGCATTGTAAAACTCAAACGGTTTTGGCTACGAGGCCTGGCGTCAGAAGTCTTACAGTACTGCCAGCCGCTACATCTTACAAGACGCCGCTGGTTATCATCACAAAGGGACTTTCACCCTTTATCGTCCGGCCTGAAGCCGCATGCTCCATAAGTGAGCTAATGTTGATAGTGTGGATTGCTGTTGGCGTCTTTCACAAAGCGCATTCATGTTCCAACTTCGCCGGAAAGCTCATCGGAAGTAGCCTCTATGATTAAAAGTCATATGCTTCGTAGTGTTGCTGTCTGCGCTTTTCTTGACCTAAGGATACCCTCTGGATCAGGAAAAATCACGGAAAAAAAGTTGCGAACTCATCAGGTGGGCATAGAAGGGATTCTCCATTTTGGAAGAATATCAATGTAGTCTGATGCTCTTCCGAAAAGTGTTGATTTTTTTCGCAGTCTGAACATAATCATAGTAAGACACTTTGTGTCGAGTATTCGGTATTGATAGGATTGCTTTGATGCTGTCCGTTCTTTTGGACATCTAACAATCTAAAGTGATACTATCTGGCGAAGAGGAGGTGGAGTGCATGGCATACAGCGAGTTGGTCAAAAGCTTTGAACGGATCCGGAACTATATGCGCGAGTTCTATGTCTATGGATTTAAGAGCCGTGATGAGTATGGAATGAAGAGCGCCAGGAGCTATGACAACGAACGGCGCAGAATTGAAAGCTGGCTGGGCGACTACATGTCTTTTCATCAAGAGTCATCCGGAAAGAAAGTATTTCTCTCTATGGATAGCCGGAGAGTTCCCTGCAATCCGCTTTATAAGGCATTCAAAGCGAAGAGCTTCACGGATAAGGACATTACTCTCCACTTCTATATTATGGATCTTCTTGCGGATGGCAGTGCGCTATCTTCCAAGGAGATTGTTGACCGGATCAACGATGACTACCTCTCACATTTCAACGGAGACTTCTCCCTGGATGAGTCCACCGTGCGGAAGAAACTCAAGGAATATGAAGATATCGGTTTATTGCAGTCGGAGAAAATCGGGCGTGAAGTCATCTACCGGAGGACTGACAATGCTGAAATCGACTTGGATTCCTGGGCGGATGCGCTTGCCTATTATTCAGAAGCAGATCCTCTTGGTGTCGTAGGTTCCTTCCTTTTGGATAAGCTGAAACACACAAAGGACATCTTTCGCTTCAAGCACCATTACATTCTGCACGCGCTTGATAGCGATATTCTGTGTGATCTGCTGCTGGCGATCAACGAGCGCCGAGCAGTGGAGCTCTCTATCTGCAGCTTGCGCAATGGGCGCGACTACCAACGAACTGTCTGCCCGCTAAAGATCTACAGCAGCACGCAATCCGGCAGGCAATATCTCCTCGGCTACCACTACCGTGGCAGGCACCTGATATTCTTCCGCTTGGACGCGATCAAGAAAGTCACAGCCGGAAGCGTTGAAAAGCAGTATGAAAAGTACTTAGGTTTCCAGCAGAAATTCGATGAGCATCTCTGGGGCGTTTCGACTGGCCCGGACTATAACCTGGATCATATTGAGATGACGATCCACTTCGGTCCCGGTGAGGAATTCATTCTTCATCGACTGGATCGAGAAAAGCGTCACGGTCGCATAGAGATCCTGGACGAACAGACCTGCCGTTTTATCGCCGATGTTTATGACGCTTCGGAGATGCTGCCGTGGATTCGAACCTTCATCGGTCGCATAGTAGACCTTCAATGCAGCAACAAATTTGTTGTTAAAACCTTCAATGATGATCTCAGGCACATGGAAGCCATTTATGGGGGTGAGACAGATGCTATTTAGTGAGATCTATGGCAGCTACTTCAATGTTGTTGCTGCCGTTCTAACTGAAGCTACGGAGAAAACGCTGACGGCCGGAAAACTGACGTCTATCGTGCAGGAAAAGGCGTTCGCAGAAAGCGTACTGTCCATTCCTGTTGCCCTACAGTCCGGTGCATGGCCATTGCTGGACAGCGACTTCCACACCATTCTACGGGAAAAGCCGACAATGCCTTTGACCACTCTGCAGAAGCGATGGCTGAAAGCGATCCTCTCAGACCCAAGAATCGCTTTATTTGATCCAGACACGAGTGGCCTTGAGGATGTGGAGCCGTTATATAGCCAGGACACCTTCGTCCGATTTGACCAGTATACAGATGGAGATCCCTATTCCGATCCCTATTATGTTCATTGCTTCCGGATGGTATTGCAGGCAATCCATGAGAATCGGAAGATGCGAATTCGATTCCACGGACATACTGGAGTCCGCCATTCTTTTGTCTGCAATCCGTACCGCTTGGAGTATTCGGAGAAGGACGATAAATTCCGGATCTTAGTGACGGGGATGCGGAGGACGAACACGATCAACATGGCCCGTATTCGTTCCTGCGAGCTGCTGGAAGAATATAACCCAGGCGCTGTGACCGTGCCGAAAGGACGCCTCAAAGCACTTACGCTACTTCTCCATGATGAGCGCAATGGCTTGGAGCGTGTCCTATTGCATTTCTCCCATTTTGAAAAGGAGACGCAGAAGCTGGACGAGCGGCTATATCGAATCACACTCCGATATGACCAAGATGATGAAACAGAGTTGCTGATCCGCGTATTGTCCTTCGGGCCAGTCCTTGAGGTCGTGGCACCCATTACGTTTCGGCAACTCATGAGAAATCGAATTCAAAAGCAGGCATTGTATGCAGCCAGAGGATTCAGTCAATAACAGAAAAATGAGGGCTTTCACTACATGTGTGAAAGCCCTCAATAATTTAATGATACAGTAATCGCGCAGAGATGTCAATCTGGTCTTGCACATTCGCGCCACATTTCATTGTAATGACCAGTTTTTTGAAAGATAAGTTGTGTCTTTCCTGCATTGTTTTTTTGTCTATCCTATGCTATCTTATAGGTACAGAAAGGGTGAGTCCAATGTACAGCTAACTCCCTCTCAACTCAAGAAAGCGAGGTTAAATTGATGTTAGATACTAAGAACGAAAGATGAGCCTTGACTGCTTTTGCTGGTGGTCAAGGCTCATCTTTTTCGTGTAAATCACAAGTCCCGAAAGGGGCTTTTTTTGTTTGCAGGTAATTTGATAATCATCTGTATTCAAGGTGCCAATAGGGATAATTCGCATTGTCCGTTCTTTTGGACACCGACAGCTCTATGATGATTACAATCGAACGAAAGAAGGAGCAATTGCCGTGGAGTACATTGTCATGGATATGGAGTGGAATCAGGCGCTTACCTTTTCTGAGATGGTCAAAGATCCGCTTTTCTTGACAGGTGAGATTATTCAGATTGGAGCAATCAAGCTAAATCAGACTCTTGAAGTGGTAGACTCCTTCAATGAACAGATTGCGCCTCAGTACTATACAGAGCTTCACCCCAAGGTAGCGGAGATCACTAAACTTTCCAATCGGGATTTACAAAAAGGGAAAGGGTTCCATACGGTGTTTAATTCTTTCTGCGATTGGTGTGGCGATGACTTTGTGTTCCTGGTCTGGGGGACGGAAGATCTTCGTATTTTGCGAAAGAATATGGATCTCCATAATATTGATACCAGCTTTATGCCCCCGTGTTTCAATCTACAGAACATCTTTGTGGCTCAAGTTACACACGATACAAAGCAATACGCATTGGCCAATGCATTGGCGATCGTCGGCGAGGTTCCATTTGATTCCCACGATGCCCTAAATGACGCAAGGAGCACAGCGCTTCTCTGCACACATTTAGACCTCATAAGGGGACTGAACGAGTACAAGGAGACCGTAGAGAATAGAAATGGCATCGTTGAGAGTTACGAGTTTGAAGAGCCCTATGCCGATATTGGCGATGCTCTGAGCGATGATTACGTTGTATCCTTCGAGCGTCCACATTGCGGCGAGATCGTCTGGGGAGAAAACTGGATCCGAAAGACGGGTACAAATCTCCTGTCTCTATCACAGTGCAGCGATGGACAAGAATACCTTATTAGCCTCAAATTCCGACCGATTGCAGAGAATAAGGTTGTTGTGAAGCGGCTGGTCTATGCTCTGACGGATGAACTGCGAACGGACTATCAGCAGTGTATGGAGCAGGCTGCTGCATGGAGCAAATATGTGATCCCCGCATACTCGTTTTGACTGTGAGGAAATAACCATGTTGAAGCTTTTCGATACCGTTACCTTGAAAAATGATAATCCCGAAACTGGGGTCAAAGCAGGGACTGAAGGAACCATTGTCGATGTACTCGGTAACGGCAAAGCATTTACCGTTGAATTCTTTGATGAAGATGGGAATACAATAGAGGCATCCCTTTATACAGAGTACACTCCAGCGCAATTACAAAAGGTCGAAACAGCCCTGACCCTAACGTAGCAGATTTAATCTGTGCAAGACGCACTCAATGGCGTTTAGAGCGCAGGATTCCATAAAATGCAAAAATGCAAAAAGCTATATAGAGGACTGGACATGCGCATTTTGACCTGTTATAATAATATAATGCATCCGGGTATAGCGAAGTTGGTATCGCGCCTGGTTTGGGACCAGGAGACCGTGCGTTCGAGTCGCACTACTCGGACCAACGAAAAAAGGGACTCTGAAATTGCTGATTTCAGAGTCCCTTTTCCTTGTTCAATGTCTACTGTGATGTTGGATCTAAATCCGTCGAATTCGACGGGTTTAGGCAGTTGGCCAGATCCGATTCATAATCACCACGCACTACCGCACTCGGTGAGTGAACGACATTAACCTGCACATTGACACTTGCGTTCATAAAAACGCCGATCTTTTCAGCCGCGCCTCGCTTCATTTGTTCTGTCACATGCGTGTAAGTGTCCAGCGTGAATGCGGCACTATAGTGGCCGAGCATGCCAGCGACCGTTTTTGCATCTACGCCGCTCTGAATTGCTAAGGTCGAAAATGTATGTCTCAAATCATGAAAGCGAACGCTTTCATCCACTCCGGCAGCGGCGAGCATTTGTTTGTGTAAATGTCGAAGAGAGTCCGGACTCCAGTAACCATTAGTTCTTGGACACCAAAACATGAGGGGACTATCCGGATGCTTGTTGTGCTCATCTATGAGCAAAGCAACAGTATTCTCCGGAAGAGCTATTGTTCGAATCGAATTCTCAGTCTTCGGTACAGAAATGCACAACTCTCCCCCAGAACGAGTGAGCTGCTTGTTAACCGTCAGCATTCGTGTTTCCGGATTCAAGTCGGCCCACTCCAGGCCAAGTAATTCTCCCCGTCGAAGCCCACTTGTCAATTCCAAATAGAAAAGCGCATAGACCCCAAGTCGCTTTGCCTCATCCAGATATGCACCTATCTTGTCCTGCGGTAGGACGTGCATTTCTTTCTTTTCACGCTTTGGAATTTTGCAGTTATCGCAAGGGTTGAAGGGAATAATCCGCTCCTTAACTGCCTGTTTCAGAGCGCCGCTCAATACCGCATGAATGTGCTTCACGGTGCTTGCAGACAATGGCTCATATTTCCGATTTCCATGGTTGTCTAAGCGGCCCTGTGTGTGCAGATCATTGTAGAAGCGCTGAATCTGGATTGAGCTGAGCTTTGAAAGCTGGATATGGCCCAAAACCGGGATGATGTGGTTCTCGATCATGCTCCTATAACCATCTGCTGAGCTGGGGCGAAGATTTGGCTTTGTGTAGGAATCAAACCAAAGCCGAATCCATGTAGAAAGGGACTGTGAATCATATCCTTTGCCCTTGCGATAATAAGGCCCTGTATCCTGTTGGATGGCTCGTGCCAGCTTCGCTGCGCATTCTTTTCGTGTCTTAGCAAAAACGCCCTTTTGAATACGCTTTCCCGTTAGAATATCGTAGCCGGCAGTATATCGACCTTCCCAACAGCCGGGGTATCTCTCTCGAATGCTGCCTTCGCCATTCGCTCTTTGCCTACCAGCCATAATGATCTCTCTTTTCCATTTGCGTCTGAGCATCAAGCCACGAGAGAAATTTTCCTTTGTCAATATAGACCCTTTGACCACTTACCGTATGGGGAAAGTCATCTCTCTTTAGAAGTCTATATGCAACTGTAAGACTGCATCCGAGGGTCTTTGCAACGAGCGGCATCGTCATCACATCCGGAAGATCTTCTTTGCGCCGGATTCGCGGCATCTTACTATCGTCCATCCTTGTCACTCCGTATAGAAGAGAGAGTCCTTCTCTTCTGTTTGCACATTTAGCCAGGTAAGGAATTTATCTTTCGGCACGAAGATACGACTTCCAACTTTGAAGGCAGGAAAGTCGATGCGCTTCACAAGCTCATAGACCTGAGACAGCCCGAGGCCGAGGAAATTGGACACCTCTTGAACATTGAGGATAAGGGGTAGCTCATCGGAACTCTTATACTGGCAACTTTTCATTTTGCATTCCTCCTGTGAAGTAATCTATATCAATACTTACGAGGAGGTTTGGTAACCAACAACAGGTTCGTACAAATTATCAGCAATAGAAAGCAGAAACTGCATTTTATTTGTGGCGAATTTGCCGCAATTAAACGACAGTTGCGTTGGGGCGTTATGAGATTAGCTAAAAAAGAAGCACTTACGGATCAATACCGTAAGTGCCTCTCTATGGGTTTTCAAATTACTGGATGGCGTCTTTGAAAGCCTTTCCTGCTTTGAACGCAGGTGCCTTAGATGCAGGGATATCAATATGCTCACCTGTTGCAGGATTCTTGCCAGTACGGGCAGCACGTTCTTTGACCTCGAAAGAGCCGAAGCCCACCAGCTGCACTTTGTTGCCAGCCTTCAAAGCGCTCTCAGTAGTCGTGATAAATGCAGCGAGAGCGGCCTCGCAATCCTTCTTGGAAAGGCCACTCGCTTCAGCCATTGCGGCAATCAGTTCGGTTATATTCATAGTTTTTCTCCTTGATGTTATTTTGTTTTCTGTATAATTGTTTAGGTGCCTATGGAATGAAATGACAAGACCCTCTTAGAGTTTTTCACGCACCATCATAAGGGCATAACCAAGTAGATTTTGGCCTTGCCATTTTGCCCGGTCAAGTCTGCTTGGATCACGCATGGATAAACCAATGCCCCAAATCCGATCATTTACAGCACACTCAGCAAGAAATGCATTTCCAGTATCTTTCAGTCTCTCCCTTAGATCAGGGTTCTGCGTAAACTTTGCGAAAAGCCCCTCATAGACGACGATTTGTCGAATACCGTTCCATAGGCTCTCATCATAGCCGGATACAAGCCGTCCAAGAGCCTTTATCTCGGCAGCATTATCCGTAGCAAGAATCTGTGTGGCAACCTTTTCATCGCCAAAGGAAAGTGCCTTGCGGTACATCATATACTGCTCCATTGAGGAAAAGGTGATACCATTGTGCGTAAATGTGGAAGGATACCAGTTGCTAAGGTATCCATTCTCTTCGTTATTGTTGTGAAAACAGATAACAGTCATCACACTTCTCCTACTTTTTTTACTGCCAAATCAAGTTCCAAGTCATGGAGCCCAGCGTAGGCTTTTTTCAAAAAGGACACAGGAATCTTCTTGACCAGTTCCGCACTAGACAAGCCGTAAAACCACTGATAATAGGCGTAAAACTCTCCAATCCAAGCTGGCATAAACCCGCCCATCGCCTTTCCTTCTTTAAGACAATAGCTTTCTGTTTCGGTGAAATAAGTCCAAAGCTCCTTCGCATCCATTGTATTGACATACGCTTTTGCCTCGTCAATACTCTTTCTCGTTTTGCTTGCCATATAGGTGTTAATGAACTCCTCAGTATCTTTGTCGGGATACTGCTGTGCAACAAGGTCAAAGAGCTTGCCCTGGTTTTCTACAACATCGTCTAAGTATGCCTCTGCATACGCTCGCACTATCATCACCTCTCAAATAAAGTGCTGAACACCTTTGTGACCTTGTTTGCGTCGGAATCAACAAGTTCACGCATATTGTTTCTTGCAGACACATCTCTCTGGTTGTATCTGTCGTTAAACTCTGCATAAGGGACAACAAGTAGCTCGTCGCTTTTTTCTCTCAGATTCGCATAGGCTGCTTTGGATTTGATGCAGTACTGGAGACCTAACCCGCCCAACGAGAGCAGCTCTTCAAGAATATCAATATCGATATTGTCCCGAACAAATTCTTTCGCAATATAGAAATAAGAAGCGTTAGCTCTCCAGCCACGAATGACATCGTAATCGCCTGTGTCAATGCCATACTTCTCGATGAACTTCTCTGCGAGCATACGATATCGTTTGGAATCAGCTGCCTCCCTATGCTTCATCAGTTCTGCAAGCCACGCCAGGACATCCCGCTGCTGGAAATCTAAGATTCTTAGTCCGTCGGTATCAAGTTCGTACTTATGGACCCATCCGTTTGTATTATTAGGTCGGCAGACCGCCCATTCTTTTGCAAGTTCAATACTCTCGGTTAGATAAAAGCCTTTGCCATAGTCGTGCTTTTCATCCCCGCCACCGTATTGGGGAACTACGAGCTTATAGGGAGTACCGTGATATAGAGTTATGATTCCCATTTCCTCGTTCCTCCATAAACGAACATCTTCTCATGCATGGATATCTCTGACATATTACTATTATACCGAGCGCAGGATGAAATGGCAATCTCAACTTTTTTACTGCCAATTTCTACTTCTTCCTTATTTGGATGTAACTCCAGTAAGTCAACAGAGGGCCAGCCCCATTAGAGCTGGCCCTCTATGCACCAAAAGGCATACCTTTTGACCGACTGAACTGAACATGAAAAACACGCCCCAAGAGTGCGCCAAAACATCGGCGTTCACTTTTGGGGCGTGTCATTTTCGTTTAGTACATTTTGGGTCAGCGGGGGCAACGAGGATCTTCCCACTAACCCTCGGCTTTTGTAAAGATTATTTTGTTATCAACGACTTCGAAAAGCAGCTCATCTCCGTCGTTAAGATCCAATGCATTCCGCACCCATTTTGCAATATGGATCTGCCCATCATTAAACATAGTTGTAACATACGAATTAAGGCTCTCTCTAGTTACTCCTGGAATCAAGCCACCATCAATAGCGCTGTAAATTGTTGCTCGGGCTTTTGGGGCAGTGCTCCACTTTTCTTCTTGCAATCTATCAATAATATTTGCTGGGCTTAATTTTTCTTCTAGAATTAGCATTGCAATGTGCTGAGCCAGCTCAGGAGAAATAGAGCAAATTGTCGGTCGTCCCTTTTCGGATAAATGGCCTCTGTATTGTTCCTCAGCATGGCCCGGATCATAGATTCCATTGATGGAGCCTCGATCTATTTCCCGATAAATCGTTGCGTTATGGACGCCTAATGCACGAGCGATATCCACTTTCTTAGTGCCTTTGTCTAACAATCCTTTTACCCTTAGTCTTTGCTCATATGATAGGTGACTGTATGTTCTTGGCATGCATCGCGCCCCCAACATTTATTCTCATTATTATTCTATAATCCTGTTCTTCCCGTGCGATGAACAATTTAGGGCAAATCTTATTTCGGAGTGCAGGCGCCACCCTGCATGGGCAGCTTGTTGACACCCTTGTAGTCCACGAACTTGCTGGCAGATGGTTTTGCAGCCGGCACTTTCTGTATGGTGCTGCCCATCATTGCCTTCATCTTTTCAATCTTCTTATCGAGCTTAGGGGTAGGTTGTCCATTCCGGGTTGCCTGCGCCTTGGCCATTGTAAGACGCTGATATTGTTGCTTCAAAGACAACTCTTGTTTTTTCAATGTGATCCCTCCATTAGTAGTTTTTGAGGAACAACGACTTCAGGCTAAACTATTAGGCCTCTTCCCAGAGGCTTGTCCTCATATGTATCCAGGACACATCAATATTTTCTTTGAATTTTTCCCCGTTCACAGTTGTGGCAACAATACAGCACTGCTTGAATCCTAACCGTTTGCAATGCCGTTCGATTGCATCCGCATCCTGCTGAGTCAGAACATATGATATGTTGTGGTATGGAAGGACAGTGGCGTCTTCACTACTTGGGAAGCACTGAATCAGAAGTTGCTTCCGCCAACACATGTCAAAACTCTCAATGATAACCGGTGATTGGCCTACATTATATATGTCGATAGAGTACTCAGATGCGCTTGTTTTGGTGCGCAATTCAGCCTCCACCAGTTCGCTATCTGGAGTAGAATTGAGCTTAAAGCAAAGCTTCGGTTTCGCTCTGCGGATGGCACTCACTTCGTTTAGCCCCCAGCCGATGATTACGCCAAGGATAGTGAAGAAACCTCCAAAAATTACAGGAATTACAGAGTCACCCATGATCATCACCTATGTCTATACAACCCCCGATGAATATTGATGCTCGCTCCGGCTCTCACTTGTTTCCTTTCACGCGGTTGTGATGTTTACAAAGCATTTGTCCATTGTCAAGCTCAGTTTTTCCGCCATCAGACCAGGGTTTAATATGGTCGGCTTCCATTTCCTCTATTTTATAGTGGATTTTAGGACCACAGCGCTTGCAGAAACCTCCGCAGCGTTCATATAGAACACGCTTTTCAGATGCGGAGAATTGTCTCAGGTTTAGGCTGGACTCATCTCCGTCAAATACGAATGTATAGATTCCTTTCTTGTTCTTTACCTCGTCATTCGCCATTAACTTGGCAACCCGCTCTTCCATCTCCTTAGCATCATAATACTGCTGATGGAACTTGTGATAAAGAAGGCCCCAGTCAACCCCCTGCATCTCTCTACGATAATAGTTTTTCGGGAATACTGAGTAAACCCAGTTCATAACACGCTCATAGTATTCAAACAAGAATCCCGCATCTTCGTCCTGAGCATGAGCGGACATATACTGCTCGATACTTTTTCCCTCTTCCGCCGCTTTCCACTTGAGGACTGTTTCAAGATAATCCTGACGAATGGGAGAACCCTTCATAAGTTTATCCCAGTCATTCTTTGTGGCAGGACAATTTGATTTTGAAAAGAGTCTGCGCGCATCTGACACAAATGGACCATGGTACACAGCATTTCGGCCTTCTTGAGCATTGAGCTTCTCACCGGCAATATTAAGTACCTTAAACCACTCCAGTTTTTCCTCGTCTGTACCATCGGAACAGAAATATACCTGCATTTCGTAGTCCCTAAACTGTCTACCACGATCCTTGTCCCTGATGTTTCCGTAGGAGATGATATCCCCACGAAAATCTGTAGAAAAAGCGCCATCCATATATTCGCAAATTGAGAGCGTTCTCTGCTGACCGTCAAGCAGTTCGAAGGTCCCGTCATCATTGACAATCCAGTAAATCGAGTTCAATGGGAATCCTTTGAGAATGGTGTTAACTACCTCTTCCTGCTGCTTTGGTTTATATACAAATTCACGCTGATATGGCGGGCGGCAAATCAATCTGCCTCCATATGCTACAGCCCCGTTCTCGCCGTCGTTTCTATAGCCCTCGAATAATTCTGCGAGACGAATTGTATGAGGTTCGATACGCATGGCCATTAGATGTTCCTCCTCGGCTTGGGATTTTTGTTTCTAATAATAACTCTCTCGTAATATGAAACGGCGTTCCCGTTTGCATCAATGCCAACCAGAGATTTCATGTTCGCAGTGATATGTCCAGTCCCTCCCTGACTTCTATATAGATCAACCCACTCTGGCCCTATAACACGAATACTAGGCAAGGTCTCTGGATTACTCATAATGCCGACCAGCTCAAACTGGTCGGTATCAAGCTTGTCAAAAATACTGATTGGAACACCCATTTCTCCTTCGTAATCACAGGGGATCTTATTTACGGATTCGACATCAATCGCATCGTAGTTCAAATACTTTGGATTCTGATCTGGAGAATAATAGTTTCCTTCCAGGGAAACTCCTCCCTGATGCTGAACAGACTTTAGATTGGTGAACCAGCGAACGCCAGCAACATTTACAATTGTGAACCCGTCTTCCTCCCGTGCATTCTTGCTTTCAGCAATAGTTCCCTTTGGTAAGCGCATCCACATTCCTCCGCTGTGAATCGACCTTCCAAGCCACACCTTTTCATCTTTAATATATGGAAAAATCTCCTTTGCTTTGCAAGCAGTCTTGTTTCCAATGATCAAGAACTTCTTATCATGTTCAATTAGCTGCGCCATATATTCCCTGAAAAGAGAAAAGGGGGGATTTGTTACCACAATGTCTGCCTCGTCCAAAAGCTCAATGCATTCTCTCGATCGGAAGTCACCGTTGCAAACAAGTTCCGTCTTCACTAGATCAGCAACCGTAACCTCGCCATCGCCATCAGAATCACCATCGATAGAGATGGAATAAGAGTGATTCTCCTTGTTGGGTTCATAATGTGTTGCCATGAGCTTTCTCAGCCCCAATTCACGAAAATTGCGGCAGAAATACTGAACGAACTCAGACTCCCAAGGGTCATCACAATTGCAGTAGACGGTTTTCCCTGCAAATTCATCTCGATAAAACCTTAGTTCGGCCTCAATGTCTTGTCGCCGTGTATAAAACTCGTCATATTTCTTTGCTTTTGCGGCATTCAATCCGCTGTTAGACATACAATCGCCCTCCAACTTGCTAATACTATTTGTGCCATTGTCAATATAGTTTCTGCCTAAAAAATCCTAGACTAGATAAGATAAGGTTGCATAGCAGACAGCAGTTTCTTTGCCTGTTGTGTATGGAAAGTAACCATCGCATCCCAGTCATCCTCTTTAGTAATGCTGACCTCCGTCATCTTGTCATAGATGCGGCAACCCCTAACACCATCTTGGCAAACCCAAGTTAGTGCCTTGCCGTAGGCCGTTTCTATCTCAGAACGGTGGGTTTCAAGCAATCTGTATACCGCCCGATTCTTATCATAATCGCCCTGATCAATGTAGATTTCCACACGCGCAGAATCGAAGTTTGCCACACAAGAAATCAAAACGCCCGGTTTATTGGTGCCGCCATAAACCGCGTTGTTCTTTTGAGGATTCGCATTCTGGAAACTGCCGGTTGTCTTCTGGATTAACGGCAGGGCTTTCTCCCAGTACTTTCTTCTGATCTTATGGCGCTCTGCCTCGTCTTCAGATCCAGTGTCTTTTGCATCATCAAGAAAGAACACCAGATCGGATGGATCCTGCTTGTACTGCTCAAAGAACTTCCGCAGTAGATTGATTTTATACTGAGTGGCAGTACCCGTCCAGACATAGATATCCTCGTCAATCTTGACGCAGCTGGAATAATTTTCGGCAGTTCTTCCCACATGAATTGAGAGTTCAACACTGTCGTCGGCATCGGCCAGATAATTAAGATAAGACTTGTCCGCATTATGGAGTTCTTTCAGAACAGCAGCATACATTTCAGCCCAAGATGTTGTGTCATGCTCTATGCCATGGAACCTGTATTTGACGAGGGTCCGCCCGGTGAGGTTTATTTCATCATCAAGGGCCACTTCATCATATTGCTTTTGCGGTGGCGTATACGAACTTGCCGCATATGGCCAGAGTTGGATTGCCTGTTGAGTCAGATATCCACATCGTTCTTCTAATTCAGCCAGTCCCCAGTGTTCCTTTTGCGCTACGCGCTGATTCATCTTTATCCCGCTCTGAAGATACCCATCCTGCATGGTTTTCTTTTCGGAGAATGGGCTATTACTGTACTTTGAGTTGTATGCTGTCAGGGTGAGATTTGCAAGGCGATGAAGCCAATCGCTATGGATAGTCTCCGCATCGTCTTTCAATTCGCTAATCCAGACCGGAGTGAGCTTTTGAGGCATGATATGTTCGATGGTATATTCTCCGCTATCCAAACGGCCATAGATTTCTTTATATTCGCTGCTATCACCATTCTCTAATCTTTCGAATAGATAGGCCTTATACCGAGGTGGCATAGCATAGATGTTCTTGTTTTTCAGTCCCTCGGCAAATGCCTCGTCATCAGGGAATGCCGCCTTCTCCTTCTTGGAAGTCAACACATATTTCAGCTTTTCGATGAACATGTTGTAGGTTCCATCAAAACGCCTGATGTCGGAGCTGAGTGTCAGGAAAACCTTGGCCAGTGTATTGGAGGGAAGATCACAGATAATTCGGCGCAGCAAATAGGACTCTACGATCCGGCAGGTCTCAGTGACCTCGTCCACAGTCAATATGCCTTCCTCCTGGAGCCGTAGCACCTCCATCAAGAATGGGCGAGTAACACTGCTCTCAAACCGATTCAAACGGAAAATGGATGCTTTCAGTTTCGTGGGGAAGCTCTGGTGGCCGACCAGCAGTTTGTTGTACCGCTTGGCATAAGCCAGGAGATCCTTCATAATTTCTTCCATCTCACCGGTACGCTTATCGGCAAACGCCTTAAAATCGGTGTAGATGTCTTTCATGCTGGAGATTTTCTTATTCTTGATGCTCAGGTAATCACGGATGAATGGGCTGACATCGTAGGAATTGTTCTGCTTATCGTAGCCCGCATTCTTCTCAATGGGGTTCCAGTAACTATCGTAGTAACGCTCCTGTTTCTCAATGTCGAGGCCCATCAGGACGAAGTTCCGGATTTTGTCGCCCTCATTCAGTTCGAGCCCGGTAGAGTTGAGGCTCTCAAAAACGAGCTGAGGATCATCGTCAGGAGGTGTCAGCGTGATGTCGATGATCTGCAGCTTTTCAATGGCCTTGAAGAGCTGGTCGATTGTAATGGCTTGCTTTTGGATCTCATTGTAGAAGAACAGATAGTTCTGAGTGATGTTTGAAGAGCGTGCGAAGTTTTCAGGATCTCCCCACAGGCGATCATAGGCATCCTGGTCACCCTTGATAGGTTTCAATTTGACCTTTCGGTTCTTAGGGTTAATCTCATCCACCAAGTATTTCTTGGTGATCTGCGCATAAAGAGTATCGTCCTCAGGAACAACCTTTCCATCTTTGATCAGGTTGGCCATAGCCAAAAGGAGCAGGGAAACGGTCGTAATGCGCTGCTGGCCATCAATGACAAGGTAGTCAGAACTACTGCCCATAGGGTCGCTTACAGACACGATGCCGCCAAAGAAGTGCCACCGCTTCTTGTTTTGGATCGTCCGAACAAGATCCTGGTACAGTTTCCTGCAGTGTTCCTCGCGCCAATCATAGTTTCGCTGATAGACAGGAATGATCAGCTTGTCCGCGTTTTTCAAATAATGAGTAAGAAGTTTTCCTTGGCCGTTCATGATTTACCCTCCAGCCCATCAGTGGCGTTCTTCTTGCCGGGTTTCTTATATTTCTCGGAGTAACCGATATACTTTCCACTCTTTATTCTGGCATCCACTGGCTTTTTTGCGTCTTTCGGAAGGAGCCAACAATAACCAGCACGCTCTGCGCCCGGTATCCGCCCTTGAGAGCAAAGCGTTTGAATACGCCTGTTAGATAGGTTCCATTTAGTTGCTGCTTCGCTTATGGTCATATAATCCATCTCGACACCTCACACAAAACAAAGAGGTCCTGTCGTGGCAGAACCTCTAAATGGCTGCCAAAGTACGCAGCTGTAAAACTATCAAGTATCAAGTTAATAATACACCATCATGCGAATAATATCAAGCCAGATATGTGGATTAGCTACGACCATTTCGTGAACAATCGGCACAGACTCCCCGGTTTGCACCTCCCTTGCCACCGTAATAGGACATCTGCGCATCCTGCTTAATTCGGCCGCAAACCGTACACATGATCCATCGCCGATTGTAGCGATCCACTGTCCATTCATCAGAGGTCGGGTCATAGCTCTGGCAGATCCGGATATATTCCGCATCCAGCTCCTCTTGCGTAGGACCGGCTGGGACCACAGGCCTAGCAGCATACGGTGTTGGACGAGGATAGACAGATCTTCGCTCGAAAGATCTTTCTCGTACTTCACGCAGCCGGATCTCTTCTTCATTCGTTCTCCTAATCTTATCGATGTCGAATAGCCGATCTTGCAAATCTCTCTTGAAGTCTTCTTTCTTTTGAATTCCCGCACCTGCAACGCAGAGGCAGCAAGGTGGCTGCGCTACATTGAAATGACAATGGGCACAATCGATCCACCGAGCAGAATACTTGCCCTTATATTTTCCAAATGAAATCGGGCACAGGTTGCCGGTTCCATGCTCCGGGGGCGAAACCGCTACAGCGTAGTACTTTTGCTTCCACTGTTCTTCCAGACGGCTGAAGACCCATTCGGTACGGTCGTTATCTTGAAGTGCGCTTTGAAGCCTATCCGGGGTAAACTCCGTATCTTGGTCAATCTTCGGCATGGAGATTAACAAAAGCGAGTAGTCCTCCGCTTTTGCTTCTTCTGCCAGTTTCACCCTATCATCGTCATCATAATAGCGGTCAAAATCCAACAGGATTCTTAACGGTGTCCCTTGCATGGTCACGCGCAGCAGCGGTGGATAAGACAGGGGTTCGCACTCGAAAGCGACAGAGTCAATCTTCAATCTTCGTGCTTCCTGCAAAAGTTCTGGATCATGCCATGCTGGGAACCGCAACATCACTGGGGGCAACGTCAAAAAGCCACTCTGCTTCAACGCTTCGGCAATCGCCTTATAGATGGCCACCTCGCTTGCATACATACACTCGTAATTTGAAACATGAGCAAAGTGGTGGCGCCGCCGCGTTCCTTTTCGTGCCTCAAATGGTTGCAGACAAGCTGCACAGATGCAGTTGCACTTTTGACCACTGGGCACCTCGGAGATATGTTTCAACTCGCCGGTTAGCTTATTGACGCCGAAATAGATATGACTCGCTGAACGCTTTTTGATGTTCTTTGCCATATGCACCTCGCTATATTCTACCGAGATTATCTTTGAAGATCACTTGCGTTCGAATATAAAACTGATACGGTCTTGGTATTCAGGCAACTGTTCCAGATAGACATTAAGGCGCCGTGCTACCTCAGCACGCTCCAATGCTGACGCTTCTACCGGGTTTAGGTCGTGCCCACCTTCCTCCATGATATCCACTGCCATTTCATACAGCAGCTTATCCAGAAGCTCTTCGGGGCTATCAATTACAAGGCAGTCCATGTCGCCGACAGTACCACGGCAACTATCGATGCTGATGTAGATATACCCGACCTTACCAGACCATACAATATCGAAGTATGGAGTTGTTTTGATGTACTCGGAGAATACGCTCATGACTCGTTCAATGGCCTCTTTCACGCTGGTGTCATATTCCTTTTTCATGTCGGAGCCCTCCTTAAAATCGAATGGATGGGAGATGCACCTCTCCATACTTATCCGCTTCATGGATAATGCGAGGATAAGCACAGTAGAAGAACAGACCTCCTTGCCTATAATCCGTTCCTGTCCGGAACTCGTTGATTAAATTGTTCTGACATTCCCGGCATTGGTTGTTATGCCAATCGTGCGTTTTCGGGCATATGTACCAGTCCCGTGGATTACCCTTGATTCGGCTGCACTTCGGCGCATAGGGTTGGTTATCACGGAGGAAGGCATCAAACCGCTTCCGCTTGCTCAACAGAATGTTTTGTAGGCCGTCTTCAGTAAAAAGATCTGGCGCAAAACCATCATCAATGAAGAATCGGCGATAGTCGGCATACCCGTCATCGTCTACGATCGCCCACTCCACCTTCACGAGCCATTCGCAACCGTCGTCATCATGGTCTTCGGTGAGCTGCAGAACGACTGCTATATCTGTGGATCGATGAGGAACAACTGAAGCGAGCGCGCGATTCGGCCACTTCCACACAAACTTGTTCTCATCATCCAGGCTGCTGGAGATATACTCATTCCCAAAGGCGTAGGTCTCATCGAACACCCAAATCACCTTATAGCCGGCCCTCGTGTAGAACTTATTGCGCAGTTCAAATTCACCGGCAGAAATCGGACTGTGCTGAAACTCAATGACATAGCCGCCCATCAAGATGTCTGCACGATGGCATTCGCCCCTGTGTTCCACGACAATCTCACGAACATTTTCGGGAAAACGCGATTGCCATCCTCGGTGCCATTCAGACATATCGTATTTCCAGTCATCCATACACGAGGTCACATGAGCGAAGTGCCACGAATTGACTTCGCCCTGGCGAGGAATCACCTGGTTGCCGCACACAGGACAGTAATACTCTTGCCCCTTCTCTGCATCGAATGCGTGAACGCGGTGATGATCCGCTGTCAAAGCATATTCCAAAGTGATCCCTCCTCACAGAATAATCTAATCGCTGTCTTCTTGGCTGCTCGCGTTTCTCTGGAAGCCATACTCAAAAAAGCACATGTCCAGGATTTTGGCTGCCGGATACTCAATTCGGCTGCCGCAATGTTTCCGGAGCTTTTCAAACTCATCCTCATGGTCAAGATACAGGTTGCCAAGGGTTCGGATGGATTTCGCACTGAAAACTTGGGATGCAGCACAGGTATCAGCAAGAGCCTTTTTGAAATACCGATCATAGGCGGGTACGCAGCCCACAGTACCCAGCAAGATCTTGGTAAGCAAGGTATCCGTTGGGATGCCAGCACCGGACGCCACATAAGCTTCTGTAATGCTCTCGCTAAGTTTCATGATGCGGTCAGCATAATACTCCTGCGAGAGTTTCTCGGGAGAAAGGTCCCAGAGATCATCCCACTCCGGCTGATAAATCAGACGGACAACATCCGCATGGATCTTGTAATCCTTCTGCATGAGGAAAGAGTTTCTAAGCATACCCCAACTGGCCAAATACCAAGCCAAGTGCAGGCAGAGGTAGTCGATCGTGGCGTCTATCTGTGGGCGCCTATTCAGCCGAAACGCTTCATGGCAGTACTCCCAAGCGAGATATCGGTGATGTGGATCATCCTCCATACTGTCATAACACTCGTATCCGGCTTGAATGGCTTCGGCAAGTTTTCTCTGATCCACAACACGATAGGGCGGCTTATGATGATGCGTGTGGCTTTGTACTTCGCCTTTTCTGAATACGACCCATTGTTCCTCTAAACTAATGGAATCCACGACATATCCCGCACTGATCCAGCTGGAGCAAAAGGATGCAGGGTTTGAGAGATTTGCCCAGGATGGTCTGTTCTTATATGCGTGGTTAGGGATTGGGATGATCTGGTTCAACTCATCGAAAGTAAGCTTAACAGAGTCTCCTCCGTGTTCCTTCAGCCATTTTCCAAGTGGAGCATATTTCTCTCCAATAGCCATATCCGTCACCCATTCAGTTCATGAGGCTTGAACACTCTTTTGTCCAGCGCGAAGATGCGACTGCTCACCTCTCCCACCTGGAGTCCGGCCAAGGTCTCGCGGTAGATTTCCATCCGGCTGTCAAGCATATCGATCTGGGAGAGCAGCTCGCTCTCCGCACAGATGGGCTTCACTGCAGCGCCGAATTCTGGCTCTCCGTGATGGGAAAGAATCATGTGCTGCAGCAAAACGGACTTGTCTTCAGGGATCCCCAGTTCCGAAGCTACGGCAGCAACTTCCTGTGCACCCATTACGAGATGGCCAAGGAGCTGTCCTTTCACCGAATACTCCGTGACGAGGCCGAGCTGCGAAAAGGTAAACTCCTTCTCTTTGGCAAAGTCATGCAGGAACGTGCCTGCAAGCAGCAGGCTGCGATCGATGATATCCCCGTAAAGGCCGGCCAGGAAATCAGCCGTTTTTATCATGGTCGCAGTGTGCATCAGAAGTCCGGAGATAAAGCCGTGGTGGACGCTTTTAGCGGCTGGGATCGTCTTCAGGGACTCCTTATGGCGGGCCATCATCGTGCTGCAGATCTTCCTGTAATCAGCATCCGTAATCGAACTGATCAGTCTCTCCACTTCTGCCATCGTAGTGTCCACATCAATGGGAGCCACCGGGACCAAGGCGGACAGGTCGTAAGTATCATTGTCGTCAGCCAAACGGATCCGATCGACAGTAATCTGCGGGGTGCCTCTGAACTCGGAGACAGTGCCACGGATCTTCACAACATTGCCTTCATCTACAGAGGAGATGGGACCCGAATAGTCCCATACTTTTATTTCGATGGAGCCGGATCGATCCGACAGAGAGGCGCTCAAAAACGGCTTGCCGGTTGCGGTTGTCTTGGGAGATGCAGCTTTCAAAACATAGAAGCCCTCCACCTCATCCGAAAGGGACATCTCTGCGATCAATTTGTTATATTCCATCATTATTCCTCCGTAGTCGGTCTTCGTTTACTCGCCTTTGACACGAACCCCAAACCCATTGACTTCAATATCCTCGTCTGTGGGAATGAGCAAGTACTTCCGGCCATCAATGATCCTTGTCTCAACCAAGTAGCTGTGCTCCGGACCGACCGAAATTGTCGCATCGGCGGTCTTAACTTCAAAGCGGCTGCTATCAATCAGATTGGCCGGGTTCAGCGTTGCTCCATCACCAAACTGGGCAATGCTATCCTAACACGACGGAACAACCGAAGGTTGAAGTAGCAAAACAGGCACCTTTTGATGCAAAATGGCGTCTGCTGGTGCAAGTGGAAGTCCGCTGCTACATTCTGATTTGCAATATATCAGGTTCAGTAAAAGTAGTCCCGCTGCAAATTCTTCAATTTCCGGTGATACTGCCGCACAAGTTTCAGGATGCAGAAAAGTTCAATCTGCAGTTCTCGGACTTCTCAAAAATCACCGAAACAGCGGACAAGCTCCGCTGGCTTCGGTACCAGAAGGGCCTGCGGCAGAGAGATGTAGCTGACTATGCCGGTATATACCGAAGTACTTATATTCACTACGAAGAATATGGAAAGGACTTTTACTCTCCGGAGCACATGGAGAGAATTGCACAGCTTTTCGAGGTCCCAGTTGAAAGACTTCTGGATGACTATAATCTCTTTCTGAGAAACGGCCAGGGTAAGCAGATCAAGGCAATTCGGATGAAACTTGGCCTAACGCAAAGAGAGTATGCTGATAAGCTAGGCATCAGCCTTTGCAACCTCAAACAATGGGAGCAGAACAGAAAACAACTTTTCAAATTCACTTGGGAGAAGTACTTCAAATAGAGGGTAAACGCTACAATTGCTGGGTTACTTGGGTAAGCGCTCTTAACTGCGATGAGAATGTATTGTGTAACTATCGTATACAGAAAACCGAGCAGACTGGTCTTGATAATCAGTCTGCTCGGTTTCCTATCAGGTTAACGTTCACGAGAAATCGGCGGATATATTATGCTTGTTCCTTCAGATGCTTCACTGCTGCATCTACCAGCTCCAATTTTTGCTCCGTGCAACAGGGCAACTTCAAGATGTTCTTCAGTGCCTGCTCTGCATGAAATTTTGCAAGTTCATGGGCAAGTTCCTTTTGTGCTTGCTCTGACTTGGGATAGATAAGAAATACTTCCATTGTTGCCCTCCTTCCCCGAGCGTTTGATGCTTAATTCTATGTGCGTTTTCCGATGCATATGCCGTGTCTGAATATTCCCAGACTTCGAATTCAGCATGTAGACCTCCTTCTACATAAACTAAAGAGCTCTTCAGAATAAATGTAGAAAAAGAGGGCCTTTTGACCACCCTAACGGGATAAAAATCTTCCAACGATTGACTATGCCGGAAGATAGGAAGAAAAAGAAACAGCCTTGCTGCAGTTTACTCTGCAACAGGGCTGCTCTCTTTTAATAATCTCTGCGTCTTTGCAATGACTGACCAAATATCCTTTACAAATTGGATACTCCCATGAAATAGGGGAGCCAAAAAGAAAAGGGCCTCTTTTATGTTCCTTAAATCCTCATAACCGGTTCGGTTGTCTTGGAGGTGTTGATGCGTTTCATAATATCTGACCCGCACATCTTCTGATACAGAATCCGAAACGAAGTAGGTCGCAATAATTGCATCTGTATCCCCTAAATGGTAAGATGATAGCGTCGAAAAGATTCATTG
>ERZ773188.512-NODE-512-length-47691-cov-21.077693_pt1 | contig 47691 bp, 39 predicted proteins | sample MGYA00581011_ERZ773188 | MGnify/ENA primary metagenome ERZ773188 (study PRJEB29015, sample SAMEA2737798) | human gut metagenome | biome: human gut; feature: human-associated habitat; material: faeces | place: China | collected 2012 ...
CAACGCGGGCGTGACCACCGGCACGAGCGACACCACCTTCTCCCCGAACGCCGACTGCACGCGCGCCCAGATCGTCACGTTCCTCTATCGCGCGATGGCGAAGTAAGCAGTCTCCAAAAACGAAAAATACGCTGTGGATGATTCCACAGCGTATTTTTTTGTTGCTTAGATTGCGATTCGTTGTCAATTTTCGCGCAGGACCTCGCACAGCGCCGCGTGCAGGGCGGTCAAGTCGATGGGCTTTGATAAATGCCGCGACACGCCGCAGGCGCGCTCGCGCTCTCTAAAAACGAGCGCGCGATGGCGCAGTTGATCGCGTTGTCCTCCACGAGCAGGACGCGCCTGCCGCGCAGCGGTGTCACGGTACTTTTCACTCTCCATCCCTCCGAAACGTTGTTGGTCTGCCGTTCCTACGGGTCCTCTCAAGGTTTTATTGTAACAGATATCTCAAAAATATCAACTAATATGTATAATAAATATTTCTAATGGAAAACTTGCGCCGTGTAAACTATATAGGGCAAAGGAGGCGCGCGGCGTATGTTGGATTTCTCGCAAAGGCTGAAACAGCTCCGCAGGGACAGGCACCTGACGCAGGCGCAGGTGGCGAAGCGCATCGGCGTGACCGCGGCGATGGTCTCGTCGTATGAGACAGATATCCGCCTGCCGTCCTACGAGGTCATGGTGCGCCTGGCAGACCTGTTCGGCGTCACAGTGGACTACCTGCTCTGCCGCCAGGACAAGCGCTTTCTCGACATCTCCGATTTGAGCGAGGAGGAGGCCGCGCTCGTGTGCGGCATGGTGGAGCTGCTGAGGAAAAAAGACGGAAAGAAGTGAAGAGACGCTTTTGCAGTGAGCGTCTCTTTTTTGCTGCCATCAAAGCTCTTGCCGCCGCTTCCCCGTTGCAATATCGGGGGAAAACTGGTATAATGGCGGCGAGAAATAGCCGACACGGTCGGCAGTATGAGGAGGACGAGACCATGTTCAGACCTGTTCGCAAAAAGGCAAACGAGATCAGCGTGGAGGAGGCAAAGAAACTCCTGCGCGAGTCCCGCCGTGGCGTGCTGGCCGTCAGCGGCGACGACGGCTATCCTTACGCGGTGCCCATCAACTACCTGTACGACGAGAGCGCGCAGGAGATCATTTTCCACGGCTCCAAGGTCGGCCACAAGGTGGACGCGCTCAAGAGGAGCGACAAGGTCTGCTTCACTGTGTACGGCGACGAGACCGTCGAAACGGACGAGGCCTGGGCCCCGTTTTTGAAGAGCGCCGTCGTCTTCGGCCGCTGCCGCCTCATCGCGGACCTCGGCGAGAGCGACGCGCTGTGCAAAAAGTTCGCGATGAAATACTACCCCACCGAGAAAATGGTCGACGACGAAGTCGCCGCCTCCGGCAAAGCCGTCCAGATGTTTCGCATCAGCATCGACCACATCAGCGGCAAAAAGGTGCAGGAGAGGTAATGAAAAAAGAGACGCGAAAGCGTCTCTTTTTCATTGCGATAAAATACTATCAATTTGCTGAGAAAATATAAGGAAAGCACTGTAAAGCAAAAAACTATCATTTTTTGATAAAAGAAAAAACCCTTGAAATCATTAAGATTCCAAGGGTTTTGGTGGAGACTGCTGGACTCGAACCAGTGACCTCCTGCGTGTGAAGCAGGCGCTCTAACCAGCTGAGCTAAGCCTCCAAGTTGGTGACCCGTACGGGATTCGAACCCATGTTACAGCCGTGAAAGGGCCGTGTCTTAACCACTTGACCAACGGGCCATATGAGACACGGGATGCTTTCGCATCCCGTGCATCTGGTAGCGGCACCTGGATTTGAACCGGGGACACTGCGGGTATGAACCGCATGCTCTAGCCAGCTGAGCTATGCCGCCAAATATTCCTGCTCGACAGGACAGAAGCTACTATACCAAATAAGATAGCCTTTTGTCAATAGTTTGTCCGAAAATTTTTGTGATTTTCCAAAATCGGGGAGAGGGGCGCGCCCTCTCCCCCGCTTTTCATCGGCGAACGACGTTTTTTCCCTCCGACCAGACGGAGACGATGTTGTGCCGGTGCATCATGTAGATCGTGCGCTCGAAGCGCTCGCGCACCGTGAGCGGGTGCGCGGCCTCGGTGAAGTCGGAATCGTCGACAACGATGGCGTGGAGCTTGTCGCCGGGGACAAAGCCGCCGTGGCCGCCGAAATACTCGTGTCCTGCGCTGGAGCCGAGGTAGTAGCCCTCCTCGACGGTCAGAAATTCGTCCTTTCCGTCGGTCTGCATGTGGCGGAACTTCGACGCGCGGATGGACATGGTGATGACCTTGTTCATCGCCAGCAGCGCGCCGCCTGCGATATCCGACCCGAGCGTGACGAGGTTGCCCTCGCGCAGCAGCGTCCGCACGGGCGCGACGCCCGAGCAGATGTTGATATTCGACCCCGCGCAGTGCGCCGTGACGACGCCATGCTCGCGCATCGCCTCGCGCTCGCGCTCGTCGGAGTGGACGCAGTGCGCCATGACGGTATGGTCCTTCCACAGCCCCGCGCGGTCGTAGCTCTCCCAATATTGCGCGCAGTCGGGGCAAAGCTCCCTGACCCACGCGATCTCACCCTTATTTTCAGACAGGTGCGATTGGACGTACAGCCCGCGCTCCGCGGCGAGCTTGCCGAGCCAGCTCATCAGCTCGTCGGTGCACGATGGGGTGAAGCGCGGCGTCAGGATGGGCTTGGCGGTCTGGAAGCGCCCGCACGCGTCCAGCCAGCGCAGCGTTTCGCGCTTGGACTGCTCGGTCGTCTCCTGAAGCTCGGGGCTGCCGTTGCGGTCCATGTTGACCTTGCCGACATAGCCCGTGACGCCCGCCTTTTCGAGCTCTTCCATCAAAATGAGCGTCGCGTCCGTGTGGAGGGAGGAAAACATGCAAACGCGCGTCGTGCCGCTCGTGATGAGGTCGCTCGCGAGCTTTTTGTAAATGCGGCGGGCGTAGTCGCTGTCTTCAAAGCGCGCCTCGGTCTTGAACGTGTAGGTGTTGAGCCAGTCGATCAGCGGCAGGTCCATGCCCATGCCGAGCATGGGGTACTGCGGCGCGTGCAGGTGCATGTCGACAAAAGACGGCATGATGAGGCTATCACCGTAGTCGATGACTTCCGCGTCGGCGTTCTGCGGCACGGCCTTTTCAACGCTTTGGATGCTGCCGTCGTCATGCAGGACGAGGCAGCCGTGCTCGACGATCTCGAGCTTGCCGAGCGCCGGTGCGGAAACGAGATTGCCCTTGAGGATCTTCATATCAGTCACTCCTGTTTTAGCTTTGTGCAAAAGAAAAAGCGCCCCGCCCGGGGACTTCTCCCCCGGCTGAGCACCCATAGCAGAGCCTTTCGGCGGCTCCGTAGAAACTTTCGCGCCATGTAAGCGAAACTATATGAGTTTTTCTCCGCTGCCATCACCATACCACGCGAAAGCGAAAATTGCAAGCGAAAAGCGGCGGGCGCGCTATGTCATATCGGCGCAAGTGCGCACATAGGATTGTCCCAAGAGGTGAATCACGATGCAAAAGAAACGGACAGGACGGATGCTGTGTTCGCTCGCGCTCTCGGCGGTGACGCTCTGGGGCGTGAGCGTCACGGCGCCGGCGAAGGACGCGCGCGATGCGCTCCGCACGCTCAAGGACGAGACGCTGGGCGTGATGCTGCTGAGATATGAGCGCGGCGACGGCGGGGAGGACTTTCTCAGCCTGCGAACGTCGCTCGCGCTGCACGCGACGCCGCTTCTGCGCGAGGGCGAGGAGAACATCGCGCAGGCATGGTCGGCAGAGCTTGAGCAAAAGCCCGATGACAGCGCGGACGAAACGGGCGACGCGCAGGACAACGAGGGCACGGTGCTCACGCAGGAGGAGACGCCGGACGAGATCGCCGTGACGGAAAACGGCTCGCCCGCCCGCACGCTCAAGGCGTCCGACCCCTCGGGCTATACGGTATTCGGCAATGTGTACATCAACAACGGCTCGGATGCCGCGCTCGACGCCTCGATGCTTGCAGGCGATTATGCAGCAAAGCTCGGTGCGGAGGGGCCGCAGGTGCTCATCATCCACACCCACGGCTCGGAGAGCTACACCATGCCGCCGGGGCAGGAATACGACGTGTCCGACACGTTCCGCACGCTGGACACGAACTGCAACATGATCCGCATCGGCGACGAGATGGCGCAGGTGCTGACCGACGCGGGCATCAGCGTCGTGCACGACCGCTCGCTCTACGACTATCCGAGCTATTCGGGCGCTTACAACCGCTCGCTCGCGTCGATCGAGAGCTATCTGCAAAAGTACCCCTCGATCTCGTTCGTGCTCGATGTGCACCGCGACGCGGTGCAGGACGCGAACGGCCAGCAGTTCAAGCTGCTGTGCGGCGAAGATAAAAACGCCGCACAGCTCGAATTCGTCATCGGGTCGAACGGCGGAGGCCTGAGTCACGATCTCTGGCGCGAGAACTTAAAGCTCGCCTGCGCCGTGCAGGAAACGCTGTACAAAGACTATCCGACCCTCATGCGCCCCGTCACCGTGCGCAACTCCCGCTACAACCAGCACATGACGACGGGCTCGCTCCTTGTTGAGGTCGGCACAGCGGGCAATTCGCTCGAAGAAGCCGTCAACGCCGCGCGGCTTTTTGCCGCGGGCTTTGCCAAAACGATACAAAACGGGACGTAACGGCGCTCCCGCCGCCAAAATAGACGGAAAGAGGCAAAAAAAGCACAAATTCTTGTCAAAGTTGCCGTGTTGCATTCTGCACAAAAATCCTGTTAAATGGAAGTTACCATTTCAATCGAAAAATTTCGTCAGAAATTATTTTTTCAGGAGGGGTAATTCCATGGAGCTTCTTCAGGAGCGCATCCGCCGCGAGGGCAGAGTCCTGCCCGGCAACATCGTCAAGGTCGACGGTTTCCTCAACCACCGCGTCGACACCCGTCTGCTCGAGGACATTGCGGACGAGTTCGCCAAGTATTTCGACACCAGCAAGATCACTGTCGTTCTGACGGCGGAGGCCAGCGGCATCGCGCTTGCGACCATCTGCGCGCAGAAGTACGGCGTCCCCATGCTCTTCGCCAAGAAGGCCAAGAGCGACAACATCGAAAGCGGCCTGTACCAGAGCGAGGTCTTCTCCTACACCTACAAGAAGAGAGTCACGCTGCTTGTCTCTCAGGAGTGGCTGAACGCGGACGACCACGTGCTCATCATCGACGACTTCATGGCCAACGGCTTCGCCGTGCAGGGCCTTGTCGATATCGTCAACGAGGCGGGCGCGAAGCTCGAAGGCATCGGCATCGCCGTGGAAAAGGGCTTCCAGGGCGGCGGTGACCGCTTCCGCGCGAGCGGTATCCCCTACAAGGCGCTCGCCGTCATCGAAAAGGCGGACGAGAACGGATTTGTCTTCCGCGAGGAATAAGTTCTTCAAAAAAGAGAGGCTGGCCATTTGGCCAGCCTCTCTTTTTTGAGGGGGGATGAGAAGTGTAAATTCCAACGCACACGCCCCAGGGCGGCTTCTCTTGCCGCTTTGCGGCAATTCACCTTCTGTCGTTGGAATTTACGATTGAAATTTATTTGCCGCCGTGCGCGGCGGCAAAGTCTGCGGCGCTGGCGCCTGTTTTCTGCCCGTGAGGGCAGAAAATGCGGCGGGGACGCGATGGGAGATAGTGCGTGGATTTAGGGTGCGGAGGGCCTGTTCACTGCCGGAGGCAGCGAATGCGGCACGGGAGGGATTTTGCCTGTTTGCCGCCGGAGGCGGCAAATGCGGCGGGAAAAATTACCGTTAGTTGCCGTTCATTGCTTCTGTGGGGACAAAGTAGTTTTCTGAGGCGATGATCGTGCCGTCGTTCAGGGTGACCATCATGCGGTCCATGTCTTTGTCGATGTCGATGCTTTTCACGTCGAGCTGTGAAAAGTTGCCCGCGTAGAAAAAGGTGAGGATCGGATACTCGTTGTCTCCCCAGTTGATCTTGGCTTCGACGCCGTCTCTGCACGAGGGCTCGTAACTTTCCATGGCAAAGGTCCCGACGAAGTCAGTGGAAGACCATGTTTTCCTGAGCGTGCCGGAAATGGTGATGGAGGAGGGCGCGTAAGTCGTACTGTTGTCCTCGTAGACCCTTGCGGGGACGGTCTTGTCGATGTTTTTTCGCGTCCCGCGGATGCCGAGCAGGATGATGGCGCAAAGGACGGCAACCAGAAGAATGAGGGCCGTTTTTCTCTTTTTGCGGTTCATTGTGTGTGTCTCCTTGTCCTGTTAAATTTTGATGTAAAATTGCACCTCAGAAAAGCGTGCAAACCCACGCGAGGGCGGCGGAGAGGGGGATGTAGAGCAGAAAGTGCGTAAGATGCGCTTTTTTGTTGTACCCGAACAGCTGCGGGGCGGCGATGCCCTTGACCTCGGGGTAAAAATGAGGAAAGAAGTTCGAATGGCACAGCAGCACCCAGTCGAAAAAGAGAATGTCGTAGGCCTCCATGACATAGAGGATCACGAGATACCGCGTGAAAAACGCGCCGAAGGTGAAACCGTTCCGAACGCCGTCCCACGCGGCGAGGACTGCCGTACCGAGAAACAGCAGCATCGCCAAGATGCCGAGGTACCAGCCGAGGATATGCGCGCCGCGGAAGCGCTCGGCTTTTCTCTCAGGAACGGCGGCGAAGACCTCGCGCGGCGCGGAGGAGAAGAATTTCTTCTCCTGAATGAGTCCGACGCCGGCGTACAGCAGGAGAAAATACGCCGCCATGACGAGAAACGATGCAAGCAGGGTGATCTTCATTTCTGTTGATGCCTCTTTTGCTGTCGGTTTTTGATGCCTTACAGCCGGTAGAGCTCCGGACGCCGGTCGTGGAAAACGGGGACGCGGGCGCGGAGGGGCGCGATGGAGGAAAGGTCCAAGTCGGCGGTGACGATCTCCTCTTCCCTGCCGCCTTGGGCTAAGACCGCGCCCAGCGGGTCGATGATGCGCGAAAAACCGCCATACAGCGTGCCGTCGCGCTCGCCGCAGGCGTTGCACGAGACGACAAAGAGCTGGTTTTCGATCGCGCGGGCGGCGGTGAGCGTCTCCCAGTGGTATTGGCGCGCCGCCGTCCACTGGGCGGGCAGGAACATGACCTGCGCTCCGCGCAGCGCCAGCGTGCGCCACAGCTCGGGAAAGCGCACCTCGTAGCAGATGAGAAGGCCGCAGCGCACGCTATCCAGCGTGAAGGTGACGAGATGGTTCCCGGGGGTGTAGACCTCGTGCTCGCCCATCGGCGTGAAGGGATGGGTCTTGTCGTATTCGGAGATGCACGCGCCCGCACGGTCGAAGACGCAGGCGGTGTTGTAGATCTTGCCATTGCGGAGATTCGACACGCTTCCCGCGACGATGTTGACGTTCAGCTCGCGCGCGAGCGGGGAAAAGCGCGCGCGGACGGCCTTCGCGTTTTCATCGCACGCCGCGGCAAGGTCGCCCGCGGGCATGAAGCCCGTGTTCCATGTTTCGGGCAGGACGACAACGTCGGGGCCGTTTTCCCAGACAGCGCGGCGCACGAGCGCCTCCGCGCGCTCAAAGTTCGCTTTGCTCTCCAGCGAGCGCATATTCATCTGGATCACGCTGACCTTCATGGTGGTGTCCTCCATAATCGTTTTGATACGGTCATTATACGAAAAGAAAGCCTGCATTGCAATGCACAACAAAAAGAGGACGGCAAATGCCGTCCTCTCGTTTGTAAAAGCGTCGCAGACTTTGCCGCCCGCAAAATAAGCGTCGCAGACTTTGCGCCGCGCACGGCGCAAATAAATTGAAATCGTTTTTTGGAACGACATGTGCGTGCCAAAAAACACTTTGCACGGAGCGAACGTGCGCGCCTTTGGCGCGTGCGCTGAGCGCAGTGAAATTCTGCTCAAAAAACTGACTTTGTCAGTTTTTTGAAGTGCGCAGCGCTCTGATTGCATTGAGAACCGCTAAGACCATCACGCCGACGTCGGCGAAGATGCCCATCCACATGTTGGCGATACCGATGGCGACGAGCAGCAGGCACGTCAGCTTCACGCCGAGTGAGAAGACGATGTTCTCGTACACGATGCGGATGCACTTGCGCGAGATCTGGATGCCCTTGGCGATCTTCATCGGATCGTCGTCCATCAGCACGACGTCCGCTGCCTCAATGGCGGCGTCGGAGCCCATCGCGCCCATCGCGATGCCGATATCCGCGCGGGAGAGCACGGGCGCGTCGTTGATGCCGTCGCCGACGAAGGCGAGGCAGTCATCCTTGCCCTTTTCACCCAGCAGGCGCTCGACCTGCGCGACCTTGTCGCCCGGGAGCAGCTCTGCGTGCACTTCGTCGACGCCGAGCTCCTGCGCGACGTGGTCAGCGACCTTCTGAATGTCGCCCGTGAGCATGACGGTCTTCTGCACGCCCGCGCGCTTGAGGGCCGCGATGGCATCGCGCGCGTCGCTCTTTACCACGTCGGAGATCACGATATGGCCGGCGTACTCGCCGTCGACCGCCATGTGGACGATCGTGCCGACGCTGCGGCACTCCTGCCACTTGACGCCGAGCTCATCCATGAGCTTGCCGTTGCCCGCGGCCACACTGTGGCCGTCCACGGTCGCGACCACGCCGCGGCCGCCGCGCTCTTCGATGTCCGTCACGCGGGAGCGGTCGAGCTCCACGCCGCAGGCCTTCTGTAAGCTCCTGCTGATGGGGTGCGAGGACGCGCACTCGGCGAGCGCCGCGTATTCAAGCAGCTTGTGGTCCTCCATCGGGCTGTGGTGCACGCCCGTGACCTCGAACACGCCCTGCGTGAGCGTGCCAGTCTTGTCGAAGACGACGATCTTGGTTTTCGACAGGGCCTCCAAGTAGTTCGAGCCCTTGATGAGAATGCCCTCGTGTCCTGCGCCGCCAAGGCCCGCGAAGAAGCTGAGCGGGATGCTGATGACCAGCGCGCAGGGACACGAAATGACAAGGAACGTGAGCGCGCGGTAGATCCACACGCCCCAGGAGGCGGCGTTGCCCATCAAAAGATTGATGACCGGTGGAAGAATGGCCAGCGCCAGCGCGCTGTAGCACACGGCGGGAGTATAGACGCGGGCAAACCGGGAGATGAACGCTTCGGAGCGGGATTTGTGCGAGCTGGAGTTTTCCATCAGCTCCAAAATCTTGGACACCGTAGACTCGCCGAAGGCCTTCGTTGTCTTGACCTTCAAAACGCCCGTCATGTTGATGCAGCCGCTGATGACCTCGTCGCCGATCATCACGTCGCGCGGGAGGCTCTCGCCCGTCAGCGCCGCGGTGTTGAGCGTGGACGCGCCCTCGACGATCTCGCCGTCGATAGGAATTTTCTCGCCCGGCTGGACGGTGATGACCGTGCCGACGGTCACGTCGTCGGGATCAACCTGTTCGAGCTTGCCGTCGTGCTCGATGTTGGCGTAGTCGGGACGGATGTCCATGAGCGCCGTGATGTTGCGGCGGGACTTGCCGACGGCGTAGCTCTGGAACAGCTCACCGATCTGGTAGAAGAGCATGACGGCCACGGCCTCGGCATAGTCACCGCTCTTTTCATAGATGGCGAGCGCGATGGCACCGATCGTGGCGACCGCCATCAGGAAGTTTTCGTCGAACACCTGATGGTTGCAGATGCCCTTCCATGCCTTGCGCAGAATGTCGTAGCCGATGGTGACATAGGCGGCGAAGTAGAGCGCGGTGGAGACGAGCATCGGCATGGGAATGAATTTCGCGGCGAGGAACAGCACCGCCGCGATCAGAATGCGGTAAAGCATCTTTTTTTGCTTTTTCGTCATAAAGATGACCTCCTTGAAGGGGGAGAATTTGAATTTTGCCTAAGAAAGCGCCCCGGTGCGTTCGTCCGGGGCGTGAGAGGGAGAAGATCTCTTACAGATAGATCTCGCAGTCGTCCTCGACCTTCTTGCAATTCTTGAGGACGGCCTTCATCACGGCCTTGGGGTCCTGACCCTCGGCGAACTCGACGGTCATTTTCTGGGTCATGAAGTTCACGACGGCGTCGGCAACGCCCTCGGTCTTCTTGGTGGCTTCCTCCATGAGGTTGGCGCAGTTGGCGCAGTCGACTTCGATCTGATAGGTCTTTTTCATGGTATGTTTCTCCTTTTCGGCACAAAATATTTAACGATTAAGTGCTTGTTTAATCTTGATGACCGTACTATAATATCCGCAAAGGCAAAAGTCAAGGGCTGCACGCATGTCTCTTCCGTTCGGGCGAAACAAACTTCCAAACGGGATACGGACGCGCCCGCAGGCCCCAAAAAGAAAGGCGGAACAACGATGAGCGAAGTGCATTTACCCCACCAGCACAGCGACGAGGGCACGATGCGGGAGCTGCAGGAATCGGTGGAGACGATCGGCAGCTTCCAGACCGTGGCGGACGTGTTCAAGCAGCTCTCCGACAGCAGCCGCGTGCGCATTTTCTGGCTGCTGTGCCACTGCGAGGAGTGCGTCATCGACCTCTCCGCGATGGTCGGCATGAGCTCGCCCGCGGTGTCGCACCATTTGAGGCAGCTGCGTGAGAGCGGACTTCTCGTCTCGCGCCGCGTGGGGAAGGAGGTCTACTACCGCGCGTCGGACAGCGAGCAGGCGCAGCTATTGCACCGCATGATCGAGCGCACGATGGAGATTTCCTGTCCCGAGGAGGAGAGCAAGGCCGCCACCGGCGCGCCGCACCTGCCCCCGCTCGACGCCGAGGTGTACGAGGGCGGCGGCACGAGTGAGCAGATCGAGACCATCCGCGCCGTGCATGACTATCTGACGCAGCACCTTTCAAGCCGCGTGACGATCGACGAGCTGTCGCGCATGTTTTTGATGAACCCCTCGACGATGAAGGCGCTCTTCAAGTCCGTCTACGGCAGTTCGCTGGCCTCGCACATCCGCGAGCACCGCATGCAGCACGCGGCAAGGCTGCTGCTCGAGGGCGACGAGAACGTCGCGCAGGTCGCGCGCGCCGTCGGCTACGAGAGCCAGAGCAAGTTTTCCACCGAATTCCACAAGGCCTTCGGCGTCCTGCCGACGGAGTACCGGAGATCGCAGAAAAAGTGAGTTAGAGGAGCGCGAACGTCCCCGCTTCCCACGGAGTTTCGCGGAAGCCGACGCGCCAGTCGACGTGGTCGACCGCCGCAAAGTGCAGCGACGAGCACGCAGTGTGAAGCTTCCCCTGCGCCGCTTCGCCCGCGACGATGGCGACCGGCCCGTCCGCGCCGCCGATGATGCCGACGCAGAAGTCGTTCTGCGCCTCGGGCGCAAAGAAAGCGGTCTCACGTTTGACCTGGCGCGGGCGGTCGCTCTCGGCGCAGTCCTCGACGAAAATCGAGTGTTCCGGCGGCTCGGGCATGAGCGTAAAGCTGATGGCCGTAAAATGCGTCGGATAGTCGAACCGCGGGTCGAGATTCATCCGCTCGCGCGGCAGTTCCTGCGGCTCGACCTCCTGTACGGCGAGCGTATACTCTGTGCCGCGGTAGGAGAAGGCAAACGTATCGCCCGCCTTGTCCGCGCGGAAGCGCGCCCCGGGGACGCGCACCTCGTCCGCCATCATCGTGACGGCGAGCGACTTGAGCTTCGGCGCGCGCTTCGTGACGAACGGGAACGCCGCGCGGCGGATGCTCCAGCCATACGCGCGGTCAAGGCTGTAGTGCGCCATGGCGGGCTCTGCGTCGGCGCAGAAGCCGGGCTGCTCCGGCAGGAAAATGACGCCGCAGCCGTGGCTCGTGCGGAGCTTCGCACCGTTCAAGGTGAGGTTGGGGGTAAAACCGAGGCTGAGCGGGTGCTCGCGCTCCATCTGTTCGCGCTCGTCGCGCGAGAAGTCGATGGATTCATCGCTTTCGGGATCGATCCCCCACTTTTTCATAAAGCCGCGCAGCGCGGAAGCCTCCGCGCGCATACAAAAATCAACGACAATGCCCTTTGAACAAACGTAGACCGACGGCACGAACCAGTCGCGCCCCGCCCACAAAAACCACTTTTGTACAGGCACTTCCCTGCCCGCGCGCTCGCGCCCGTGGTGGCCCCAAAAGCTGCCGTCAAAGTAGACCTTCCAGTCCGTTTTCTGTTCGGGCGCGTCGGGATTCATTTCGGGGTCATAAAAGTCCTCGGTGAATTTGAGCTTGCTGAGATCGAACTCCGCTTGCAGCTTGCGCAGGTATTGCCACGGTCGCTCCATCGGCGTGAGGGAAAAGACTGTGGTGATCTGCGAGAGCACCGCCTTCTGCTCGTCCGTCGGCGGATTCTCGGCAAGGAAGGCGTCGAATTGCGCCTCGTCCCACTGCCACGCCTGCTCGAGCGCCGCGCTGTCGCCGGTCGCGAGCAGCAGGCGCAGAAAATCGCTGAAATCGCGCGCGATGACGTGCGCGCAGTCCTTGCCACCGTTCATCGGGCTCACGGCGAAGACCGTTTCGCCAAAACCGCGGACAAAGCAGAAGTGGATGCCGTCCACGCCCGCCCAGCCGAAGATAGAAGCGCCCTTGGGCGTGCAGAAATAGGGATCGTTGTCCTCCCGCCGCATCACGCTGAGAGACGATAAGTCAAGATGCCTGCGCAGAAATTTTTGATAAAACGCCGCCATGGAAAGCCCTCCTTTGAAGTTCAGGTTTTCCATAGCATACCATATGGGGGAGGAAAAGTCACCGGAATTGCGAAAGCTGTGGATTTTTCGCGCCGGAAGCCGCGCTGCGGCCTTGCCACGCTCTCGCGAACATGATATACTATATTGCTAAACTATCGAGATTCGGGAGGAAACATCCCTTGGAACGCAAAGAAGTCATCGTCAGCGAGCAGGAGCTCGCGCGTCAGAAGGAATTTACGCGCAAGATGCGCGAGATGAACGACCGCCGCACCCGCACGCCGCTCGCGCTGGTCGACACGTTCGGCTGCCAGCAGAACGTGGCAGACGGCGAGGTGCTCATGGGCATGCTGCGCGAGATGGGCTACGAGCTCACGCGCGACGAAAATCAGGCCGACGTCATCCTGCTCAACACCTGCGCCATCCGCGAGCACGCGGAAAAGCGCGTTTACGGCCACTTGGGCCGCCTCAGCCACACGAAGGCCGCCAAGCCGGACCAGATCATCTGCCTCTGCGGCTGCATGGCGCAGCAGAAGGTCGTGGCCGACAAGGTAAAAAATTCCTACCATCATGTCGACCTTGTGCTTGGCCCCCAGGCCGAATGGCGGCTCCCCGAGCTGCTGCACGAGGTGTACACCAAGAATAAGCGCGTTTTCTCCATCGAGAACGAGCATGGCCGTATCGCCGAGGATCTTCCCATCGTGCGCGAGGGCGGCGTGCGCGCGTGGGTCAGCATCATGTACGGGTGCAATAACTTCTGCTCGTACTGCATCGTGCCCTACGTCCGCGGCCGCGAGCGCAGCCGCGAGCCGGAGAAGATCATCGAGGAGTGCCGCAGCCTCATCGCCGAGGGCTACAAGGAGATCACCCTCCTCGGCCAGAACGTGAACAGCTACGGCAAGGACTTGGACACCGAGTACGACTTTGCCGATCTTCTCGCCGCCATCAACGCCATTCCCGGCGACTATTGGCTCCGCTTTATGTCGAGCCAGCCGAAGGACGCGACCAACAAACTTTTCGACACGATGGCACGCTGCGAGCACGTTGCAAAGCAGCTCCACCTCCCCGTCCAGTCCGGGTGCGACCGCGTTCTGAAAGCGATGAACCGCCCCTATACGCGCGCAAAGTACGAGGAAATGATCGCCTACGCGCGAAGCGTCATGCCAAGCATGGTGCTCACGAGCGACGTCATCATCGGCTTCCCGGGAGAGACCGAGGACGAAGCGATGCAGACTGTCGATCTTGTAGAAAAGACGCAGTTCGACGCGCTCTTCACCTTTATTTTCTCCCCGCGTCCCGGCACGCCGGCGGCGAAGATGGACGACCCCGTCTCGCGCGAGGAAAAGCAGGTCTGGTTTGAAAAGCTCGTCGACGCGCAGAACGCCATCAGCGCGAAAAAGCACGCAGCCTACATCGGCAGGACTGTCAAGGTGCTGGTCGACGGCGAGAGCGACGACGAGGCCTTCCCCCTCGCCGCGCGCACGGAGGGCAACCGCCTCGTGCGCATGAAGGGCGACAAGGCCCTGATCGGCACATTTGCCAAAGCGAAGATCACCGACAGCAACACCTGGGCGCTCTACGGCGAAGCGGTAGAGGAATAAAGAAAAGGGGGCTTTTTGATGAAAGTCGTCATTTTGATGGAAAACAGCACGTGCAGAGACACCGTCGCCTGCGCGCACGGCCTGTCGATGTATATTGAGACCGACAAGCACAAAATTCTTTTCGACATGGGCCCCGACGCGCAGTTTATCGACAATGCCAAGGCGCTCAGCGTCGATTTGACGCAGGTCGACATCGCCTTTTTGTCCCACGCGCACAACGACCACTGCGGCGGCCTCGAAGCGTTCTTGAAGCTGAACGGCCGCGCCAAGGTCTATATGCAGAAGGCCGTCTGGGGCCAGTACTACGTCGTCACGCCCAGCAAGTGCGCCTACATCGGCATGGACGCGGTGCTCAAGAATTACGAGGACCGCTTCGTTCTCTGCGATGGCGTGCAGAAGCTTGATGAAGAACTGACGGTTTTCTCCGCCGTTCCGGGCCGCGAGCTGTGGAGCGGCGCGAACGACACGCTGCGCGAGAAGATCGGTGAGGACTATCCGCGCGACACGTTCCGCCACGAGCAGGATCTATTGATCACGGAAAACGGCAAGACCGCGCTGTTCGCGGGCTGCGCGCACTGCGGCATCGTGAATATCCTGAAAAGCGCCGAGGACGTGCTCGGCAGAGCGCCCGACGCGGTGTTTGCGGGCTTCCACCTCTATAACCCCTCGCTCGGCAAGAGCGAGCCGGACGAGCTGGTCGACGCCGTGGGCGAAAAGCTGCGCGGCGACAAGGTCGCGCACTACTTCACGGGCCACTGCACGGGCAAGGAAGCCTATGAAAGATTGAAACGTAAGCTCGGCGACCGCCTCGGCGAAATGCCCGCGGGCGCGGACTTCACCCTGTAACGAGATAAGAAAATTTTGAAAGAGAGAGAAAGCGAGGACGGATCATGGCCGAGATCACGCCGATGATGAAGCAGTATTTGGAGATCAAGGAACAGAATAAGGATTCGATCCTCTTTTTCCGCTTGGGCGACTTCTACGAGATGTTCAACGAGGATGCTCAGCTCGCCTCGCGCGAGCTCGATTTGACGCTGACGACCCGCGACCGCGGCAAGGCGGCGGAGGATCAGACGCCGATGTGCGGCATTCCCTATCATTCGAGCGACGCCTACATCGCCCGCCTCATCGCCAAGGGCTACAAGGTCGCCATCTGCGAGCAGACCGAGGACCCTGCGCTCGCCAAGGGCCTTGTCAAGCGCGATATCATCCGCGTCATCACGCCCGGCACGGTCATCGACAGCGCATGCCTCGACGACCGGCGCGGCAACTTCCTCTGTGGCATCTTTTTGGACGGGCAGAACGCCGGCGCGGCCTTCTGCGACATGACGACCGGCCACACGCACGTGACCGCTTTTTCGGGCGACGACCGCTTAGAGCATCTGTACAACGAGCTCTCGCGCTTCTCCCCCGCCGAGGCGGTGCTGAGCGCGGGTGCTTACGACAACGGTGAGCTGGTCGAATACCTTCGCGATAAGCTGTCCTGCGCGGTCGAGCGCGGCGAGAACCGCTTTGAGCTCAAAGCGTGCGAAAAAGCCATCCGCGCGCAGTTTGGCGAGGAGCGCTTTGCAAGCCTTCCGCGCAACAACCCGGCCGCGTCGCTCGCGCTGGGCGCGCTGCTCTCGTATCTGCACGAGACGCAGAAGACCGATCTTTCCTACATCAAGGATTTAGAATACTACGAGCAGGGCCGCTTCATGGAGCTTGACCTCTCCGCGCGGCGCAATCTGGAGCTGACCGAGACCATCCGCGCCAAGGAAAAGCGCGGGAGCCTCCTCTGGGTGCTCGACAAGACGAAGACCGCCATGGGCGCGCGCAATCTGCGCGCGTGGCTGACGCGCCCGCTGCGCGATGTTGCGGCCATCGAGCGCCGCCTCGGCGCGGTCGAGGCGCTGACGAAAAATACCGTCGCGCGCGAAGAGCTGATTCTATCGCTCTCCGGCATCAGCGACATGGAGCGCCTCATCGGCCGCATTGCCTACGGCACGGCGGGCGGGCGCGACTTTGCGTCGCTGCGCAACTCCATCGAGCGCATCACGGAGGTCAAAGCCCAGCTTACGGCGTTCACGACGGGCAGGCTGCATGAGTTAGACAACGAGCTCGACACGCTCACCGACGTGGCGCAGAGCATCCGCGACACGCTCATCGACGAGCCGCCGTTTTCCGTGCGTGAGGGCGGCTTCATCCGCAAGGGCTACAATGCCGAAGTCGACCGCCTGCACGAGATTTTGTCGGGCGGCAAGGGGCTTCTCGCCGACATCGAGACGCGCGAGAAGGAAAAGACCGGCATCCGCACGCTGAAGATCGGCTACAACAAGGTCTTCGGCTACTATATCGAGGTCTCGAACTCCTTTAAGGAGCTTGTGCCCGAGACGTACATCCGCAAGCAGACGCTCGTGAACGGCGAGCGCTACATCACCGAGGAACTTAAAAACCTTGAGCAGGAGATTCTGACCGCGGGCGACCGCGACAAGGCGCTCGAATTTGAACTCTTCTCCGCCCTGCGCGACGAGGTGACCGCCGAGAGCGTGCGCATCCAGCGCGCGGCGGGGCTCATTGCCGAGCTCGATACGCTCTGCTCGCTCGCGTCCGTCGCGGTGAACAACAACTACTGCCGCCCGAGCGTGGACGACAGCGGCGTCATCGAGATTCACGACGGCCGCCACCCGGTCGTCGAGCGCGTGCTCAAAGACGCGCTCTTCGTCCCGAACGACACCTACATGGGCGAGCGCGAGGATCGCGCCGCCATCATCACAGGCCCCAATATGGCCGGTAAATCCACCTATATGCGTCAGGTCGCGCTCATCACGCTCATGGCGCAGATCGGCTCGTTCGTGCCCGCCAAGAGCGCGCGCATCGGCGTGGTCGACCGCATCTTCACGCGTATCGGCGCGAGCGACGACCTCGCCGGCGGCCAGTCGACCTTCATGGTCGAGATGACCGAGGTGAGCGAGATCCTGCATCAGGCGACGCCGAGGTCGCTGCTGATTTTAGACGAGATCGGCCGCGGCACGTCGACGTTCGACGGCATGAGCATCGCCCGCGCGGTGCTCGAATTCTGCGCCGACCCGAAACGCTTAGGTGCCAAGACGCTGTTCGCCACGCACTATCACGAGCTCACGGAGCTTGAGGGCATTCTTCCCGGCGTGAAGAATTACAGCATTTCCATTAAAAAGCGCGGCGACGAGCTCATCTTCCTGCGCAAGATCGTCCCCGGCGGCGCCGACCGCAGCTACGGCATCGAGGTCGCAAAGTTAGCGGGCCTGCCCAACGAGGTCGTGAGGCGCGCGAACGTCATCCTAAAAGAGCTCGAGCAGGGCGGCGCGTATCAGGCAAAGCCCCGCGAGGAGACCGAGCAGGTCAGTCTCGACGCGATCGGCGAGGCTGAGGTGCTCGCGGCCATCCGCCGCGCGCAGCCGGACACGATGTCCCCCATCGAGACGATGCAGCTCCTCTACGAGCTCAAGCAGAAGCTCTCGTAATTTCCCCGGAAAAGAGGTTTCCCCATGGCAAAAAAGAAAACCGCCTCCGGCGGCATGAACCGCACCGAGCGCGTCGCCGGAACGATCTTCTTCCTCGTCTATCTTCTGGTGATGCCGCTTTTGGCAACAAGAATATTCGACCTTCTGGAGGTCGTGCTCGACACCACCATCAACGATTCCCTGCGCAATGTGCTCTATTACTACACGCTCTTCGCCGTCACGGTGCTGCTCTTCCACTCGTATCTGGCGCACACATCGGGCCGGTTTTTAGACAACCTGAATCGCTCGCTTTCGACGATGCTGCTGGGCCTTCTCGTTTTCTACGGCGCGAACGAACTTTTGTTCCGCGTGTGCAACGTGCTTTTTAACAGCCGCACGAACTTAAACGACATGACCATCGCCGCGCAGGTGGCCTCCGCCCCGCGCATGACGGCGCTGATCGTCGTGCTGCTCGCGCCGTTTGTGGAGGAGGTGCTCTTCCGCGGCCTCGTGTTCGGGTGTCTCAAAGAAAAGAGCAGAATATTCGCCTATATCCTCTCCTGCGCGCTGTTCGCGTTTTTACACGTGTGGACGGCGGCGGTATCCAACTGGGACTTAGGCTATCTCATTTTGATGCTGCAATACCTTGTGCCCGGCCTTGTGTTCGCCTGGGCGTATGAGCATTCGGGCACGCTGTGGACGTCGATCCTGCTCCACATGCTCGTCAATGCCCTTTCCCTTTTCACTATCGCTTCCTAAAAGGAGGAAATCAATGCCCCATATTCAGCAATTATCGCCGCATGTCGCCGACCTCATCGCCGCGGGCGAGGTGGTCGAGCGCCCTGCGAGCGTTGTCAAGGAGCTGCTGGAAAACGCCATTGACGCCGGCGCGCAGAGCGTGACGGTGGAGATGAAAAACGGCGGCATGACCTATCTTCGCGTCAGCGACGACGGCTGCGGCATCGCGCCAAGCGAGCTGCCGACGGCTTTTCTGCGCCACGCGACGAGCAAGCTGCGCACGGCGGAGGATTTGGCCGCCATCGGCACGCTGGGCTTCCGCGGCGAGGCGCTCGCGGCGATCTCTTCCGTTTCTCGGCTCGACATTTTCTCGCGCGAGCGCGGCGCGCTCAGCGGAGCAAAGCTCCACCTGGAGGGCGGCGTCCCCGGCACGGTCGAGGACGCGGGCTGCCCCGAAGGCACGAGCATCATCGTGCGCGACCTCTTCTACAACACGCCCGCGCGCTTAAAGTTTATGAAGCGCGACAGCGCGGAGGCCACGGCCATCGCGGGCCTTGTCGGGCACCTTGCGCTCTCGCATCCGGAGGTGTCGTTCAAGCTCATCAAGGACGGCACGCAGACGCTTTTGACCCCCGGCGACGGCGCGCTGCGCTCCGCCATTTACGCCTCTCTCGGGCGTGAGTTCACGCTCTCGCTCCTTGAGGTCAAGGGCGCGGACGGAGACATGGGCGTCACGGGCTTTGTGACCTCGCCCATCGCCTCGCGCGGCACGCGCGGCATGCAGACGTTTTTCGTCAACGGGCGGCTCGTCAAATCCCAGCTTCTCACCGCCGCGCTCGAAGAAGCGTACTCCAACCGCATGATGAAGGGCAAGTTCCCCGGCTGCGTGCTGCTCGTCGAGCTGCCGCGCGACATGGTGGATGTGAACGTCCACCCCGCCAAGACCATCGTGAAGTTCGTGGGCGAAAAGCGCGTGTTTGATCTCGTTTACCACGCGGTCATGGCCGCGCTCGACAAGCGCGAGGAGGCCGAGCGCTCCCAGCCGAAGCCCGCGTCTCAAGTACAGAATCCGCGCGGCGATTTCTTCGCCAACATGACCTCGCAGCAGTACCGCGAGAGCCGGAAGACGGCGGAAAAGCCTGCTTATACGCCTGCCGGTGCGCGTCCCGTATCCGCGCCGCAAAGCGCGCCGGTGAAGCCCTCGCCCGCCCCGCAGTGGCAGACGAGAGTGCCCGCCATCGACACGCAGAGCGGCGGCAAGGCGGCGCTTTCCGACTATGTGCGCCATGAAACGCCCGCGTCCGCGCCGGTACTGTCAGCACAGCAGTCACAGCCTGTGGAAAAGTCTGTCCATTCTGTGGAAAACCATGACGACGAGGTCGTCACGCTGCCGATGCCGGAGGAAGATGCCCGCCCCGTCGTGACCGGCCCAATCATCGGACCGGCGGCGGAGACTGCGGCAGAGCCCGAGCCGGAAGCGCCCGCCGTCCCCGTGTTTGCCCCTGCGAAGCAGGAAGAGCCCGAGATCGAGCAGACGACGTTCGTTCCCCCGTCCGCCGCGCCGTGGCGCATCGCGGGCGAGGTGCTCGACACCTACATCGTCTGCGAGGACGAGGATAAAAACGTCTGGCTCATCGACAAGCACGCCGCGCACGAGCGCGTGAATTTCGACCGCATGAAGGCCAACCAGGAGCCACTGATGTGTCAGGCCCTGCTCGCTCCCCTCGTGGCGGAGTTCGCCGCCGAGGAGTACAGCGCGCTTGCGGCGAATTTGGAGCTTTTGCGCGAATTCGGCTTTGAGTGCGAGGAGTTCGGCGGCGGGAGCCTGATCCTGCGCGCCATCCCCGCCGATATCGACAGCGGCGACGCCATCCCCGCGCTCGAAGAGCTCGCCGACAAGCTCGTCACCGCCCACACCGTCGACCCCGCCGCCGCGCGCGACGCGCTGCTGCACACGATGGCCTGCAAGGCGGCCATCAAGGGTGGATGGAAGAGCGATTTAAGCGAGCTGCGCGTGCTCGTCGACAAGGTGCAGAGCGGCGAGGTGCAGTTCTGCCCGCACGGACGGCCCGTGAAAGCCAAGCTCACGAAGTACGAGCTCGAAAAAATGTTCAAGCGCGCGTGAGCGCAGGAGGGAGAAGATGAAACTCGTATGCGTCGTCGGCCCGACGGGCTGCGGCAAAACGTGGCTCGGCGTCGAGCTTGCGAAAATGCTCGGCGGCGAGGTCGTCTCCTGCGACTCGATGCAGATCTACCGCGGCATGGCCATCGGTACCGCCGCGCCGACGGCGGAGGAGATGCAGGGCATTCCGCATCACATGGTCGGCGTCGCCGACCCGCGGGAAAACTACTCCGTTGCCCGCTACGCGGACGACGCGGCGAAGTGCGTCGACGATATCCTCTCGCGCGGGAAGCAGCCCGTCATCGTCGGCGGCACGGGGCTGTACTTAAATGCCCTGCTCGCCGGTCACGGCTTCGCCAGCGGTGACAAGGACGGCAGATACCGCGCGGAGTTGGAATCCCGCTGGGACAAGGAGGGCGGCGAGGCGATGTTCGTCGAGCTCCGACGCATCGACCCCGAGACCGCCGGAAATCTCCATTTGAACGACAAAAAGCGCATCCTCCGCGCGCTCGAGGTCTACTACGAGACCGGCAAGACCATGGCACAGCACAACGCGGAGACGAAACTCATCCCCCCGCGCTACGATTCCGTGCGCATCGGCCTTGCCTATGAGGATCGGGACGACATGAAGCGCGCCATCGACCTCCGCGTCGACAAAATGGTCGAGGCGGGGCTTTTCGACGAGGTCAGAGCGCTGCTCGATTCCGGACTTCCCCGCGACGTGACGGCCATGCAGGCCATCGGGTATAAGGAGACGCTTGCCTACTTGGACGGCGAGGCCGCGCGCGAGGAGGCCATCGACGAGATCAAGCTCCGCTCCCGCCAGTATGCCAAGCGCCAGCTCACGTGGCTGCGGCGCGACCCCAGCATCCACTGGTTTTATTGGAAAAAAACGAGGATTCTCCCCGATTGCCTCGCTTTTTCGACAGAAATTCTCCATACCTATGGCGTATCCTGACTTTAACGCGGACAAGCCGTCCGCAAAAAAGAAAGGAAAGAAAAGCCATGAAAAAAATCGCAAACCTTCAGGACCTATTTCTCCTCTCTGCGCGCCGCAATCGCACGAGCGTGACGGTATTTCTCGTCAACGGCTTCCAGATGCGCGGTGTCATCACGGGCTTTGACAGCTTTGTCGTCATCTTGGAGAGCGACGGCAAGCAGCAGATGCTCTACAAGCACGCGATCTCAACGATCGTGCCCATCGCGGCCATCGACCTCAAAGGCGCGGAGGAAAGCGAGGAGTAAGCACGCCTGATCCGGGAGTGTGCCATGAAATCTACATCCGTTTCCACAAAGATCATCACGATCCTGCTCCTTTTGGCGGTCATCGGGTATTTCGCCGTGCAGGGCTACAACTACTTTGTCAGCCCCGAGACGACGACGCTCGTCTACCGCTATCACAGCGAGCGGTCCATTGCCCTGCGGGGCTACGTGGTGCGCGACGAGCAGGTCGTGGACTGCAATGAAACGCTCATTGAGCTCAAGCACGCCGAGGGCGAGCGCGTGGGCCAGGGCGACACCATCGCCTCCGTCTACCGCTCGGCCGACGCGCTGAACGCCACGCAGCAGCTCGAGACACTGCGCGCGCAGAAAGAGCAGCTTGAGTACGCCAAGAGCGCCTCGAGCGACGCGGCCACCGCGCTGCGTCTGGATACCGACATCCGCGAGCAGATCATCTCCGTGCGCGCGGCCTACGAGTCGGGCGCGTACAGCTCGCTCGACACGCTGATCCCCCAGCTCAAAACGACGGTCTTGAAGCGCGAATACGCCTACAACGGCAGCGATGACTTAACGGCGAAGCTCGACGAGCTGAACGCGCAGATCACCGCGCTCTCGGGCGCGGCGAGCGGCGGCACGACGCGCATCACAGCGCCCGTGTCGGGGACTTACAGCGCCGTGGCCGACGGGTATGAAAGCGTGCTGACGCCAGAGGTGCTCGAGACGATGACGCCCTCGCAGCTTTCGTCCGCCGCGCCGCAGAGCGTTTCGACCACGGTGGGCAAGCTCATTCAGGGCAGCGCGTGGTACTTCGCCGCGAACGTGAACGGGGAGGACGCCGCGTCCCTGAAGGAGAACAGCAGGCTGACGCTCCGCATGGCGTCGGGCGTCGACTTTGACCTGCCCGTCACGCTCACGCGCATCAGCGCCGCGGAGAACGGCAAATGCCTGATCGTGCTCAAGAGCACGCGGTACTTATCCTACATGACGCTGCTGCGCGAGCAGAACGCCGAGCTCATCATCAGCGCGTACGACGGCCTGCGCGTGCCGAAAAACGCGCTGCGCGTGGATGAAAACGGCGTGTCAGGCGTTTACTGCCTCGTCGGGCGCGTGGCGTACTTCAAGCCTGTGAGCATCGTCTATCAGGGCAGCGACTACTGTCTGGTGGAGCCCGGCACGATCGAAGCCGCCACGGAGAGCCAAAAGTCCCTTTACACCCTGCGCCCGAACGATGAGGTCATCGTTTCGGCAGGGGAACTATATAACGGAAAGGTCGTAGATTAGAAATGAGCATTGCTGAAAACATCGCGCGCGTGCGCGCAAACATTGCCGCGGCCGCCAAAGAGGCGGGCCGCGACGTAAGCGAAATTACCCTCGTCGGCGCGAGCAAGATGAACGACGCGGACGCCTGCCGTCAGGCCATCGCCGCGGGCATCGACGTGCTGGGCGAGAACCGCGAGCAGGAGATGACGAAAAAGCTCGCCGAGCATGCCTATGACGGCGCGCCCCTGCACTTTATCGGTCACCTCCAGCGCAATAAGGTGAAAAATGTCGTCGGCAAGGTCGCGATGATCGAATCGGTCGGCTCGCTCGAGCTGCTCTCTGCCATCGACAAGCAGGCCGAGAAGCTGGGCATCGTGCAGGATATCCTGCTTGAGGTGAATATCGGCGGCGAGGAGGCCAAGAGCGGCTTTGCGCCCGAGAGCCTGGAGCAGGCGGCGGAAGAGGCCAAAAAGTGCGCAAATGTCCGCGTGCGCGGCCTCATGTGTATCCCGCCGGTCGCCGAGGGCGAGCACGGCAGCCTGCCCTACTTTGAAAAAGTTCATGCACTTTTTGTTGACATCAATGCCAAGTTGTATGATAATACACTTGATATACTGTCAATGGGCATGAGCGGAGACTACGAGGACGCGGTGCGCGCAGGCGCGACGATGGTACGCGTCGGCACGGCGATCTTCGGCGCCCGCAATTATACGATTTGATCGAGGAGGTCTTGATACCATGGGTATTTTGGATGATCTGAAAAAGTGGGCTCACCCCTATGAGGATGAGGACGAGGAATATGAAGATGATTTCCCCGATCTGAGAGACCGCGGCGACACGGGCGCCTTTGCCGACCGCCGCAGCGCCGAGCGCAAGGCGGAGGACCGCCGCAACAAGGTCGTGAACATCAACGCGACCACGCAGCTCAAGGTCGTGCTCGTCAAGCCCGAGCGCTTTGAAAACGCGAGCGAGATCGCCGACCATCTGAAGGAAAAGCGCACGGTGGTCATCAACCTTGAGTCCACGAACAAGGACATTGCAAGAAGACTGATCGACTTCCTCTCCGGCGTGGCCTACGCGGGCGAGGGCAAGATCAAAAAGGTCGCGGCCAACACGTACATCATCACGCCCTATCATGTGGATATCATGGGCGATCTGATCGACGAGCTGGAAAATAACGGCCTCTACCTGTAAAGAAACGGAGAGTGGGATAGCATGCTGACACCGCAGGAAGTTTCCGGCCGCGCTTTCAGCAAAGCGGCCTTCGGCGGATATAATATGGCGATGGTCGACGAGTTTCTCGACGAGCTGACCGACGATTATACCTCGCTCTATAAAGAAAACGCCGCCCTCAAGGCCAAGCTCAAGGTGCTGGTCGACAAGGTGGAGGAGTACCGCGCGACGGAGGATTCCATGCGCGCCGCCCTCCTGACCGCCCAGCGCATGGCCAACACCATGGTCGAAGAGGCCGAGGAGAAGAAAAAGGCCGTGCTCGCCGGCGCGGAGGACGAAGCCCGCGCCAAGATCGGCGCGCTGCAGAGCGATGTCGAGCTCGAGCAGCGCCGATTGAACGCGGCCAAGGCCGCGACCGCGGAATTTTTGCAGAAGACGCGCGAGCTTGCGCAGGCGCAGCTTGCGCTCATCGAGCGCGCGCCCGACCTAACGCCCGAGGAGATCGCGGGCGGCGAAAAGACCGAGCAGAAGACCGAGGCCGACGTGAACGCCATCGAGGAAAATATCCTCGCGTCCTTCCGCCCCGCGGCGGAGGAGGCCGCGCCCGAAAAGGCGCAGGAGACCGTTCCGGCAGAGGAGCAGAGCGCGCCGAAGGCCGAGGAGCCCAAGGCAGAGCCGCTCGAGCCGGACGACAGCCCGTTTGTAGAAACGGCCAGCCATGCCATCCGTCTGGATGACCTCAAGTTCGGCCGCAACTATCACGGAGAAGAGTAACAGCAAAAGGGCGGTTTTGGCCGACTCCACAGAGGAGCCGGTTTCAGACCGCCCTTTTACTTTTTCTTTGGCCGCAGCGCGGCGAAAAGGAGACGACATGAACAAAAAGCCCATCATCGCCTTTCTCTACGACTTTGACAAGACCCTCTGCACGACCGACATGCAGGACTATACGTTCATCCCCTCGCTCGGCTACACGCCCGGCGAGTTCTGGAGCATCGCGAATTCCTTCGGCTTTGAGAACCGCATGGACGGCCTGCTCGCCTACATGTACACGATGATCGAGGAGTGCCGCAAAAAGGGCATCCGCCTGGACCGCGACTACCTCGTCTCCTGCGGGCATGCGATCGAGCTGTTCCCCGGCGTGCAGGACTGGTTCTCGCGCATCAACGCCTTCGGCGAAACGCTGGGCGTGGAGATCGAGCACTACGTGCTCTCCTCCGGCCTGCGCGAGATCATCGAGGGCAGCGGCGTGAGCCACGAATTTAAGGAAATTTACGCCTGTGAGTTTTTCTACAACGAAGAGGGCCTTGCTTCGTGGCCGAAGCTCGACGTCAACTTCACAAACAAGACCCAGTTTGTCTACCGCATCAACAAGGGTATTCTCGACGTTGCGAAGGATAAGGAGCTCAACGCCTCGATGCCCGACGACTCCAAGCGCATCCCGTTTACGAACATGATCTACATCGGCGACGGCCTTTCCGACGTGCCGTGCATGAAGATGATGCGCGCCTACGGCGGGCAGGCGGTGGCCGTCTATCAGGACAGCAACCGCGCGGGCGTGGAGGACCTGCTCGCCAAGGGGCGCGTGGACTTCATCTTCCCCGCGGACTACCGCGACGGGACGCTCTTTGACGAGACGATGAAAAATATCGTCCGCAAGATCGCCATCGCCGACGCGCTGGCCGAGGAAAACCAGCAGCAGCTCCGCTCGCTCGGCCGGAGCGAGGTGCCGCAGCAGGTGGGGCTGTTCTGATGGTCAATTTGCGCTGCCCCGTCTGCGCTGGGGCGCTTGAAAAACGCGCGGGGGCCTATCTCTGCCCGAAAAACCACAGCTTTGACATCGCCAAGAGCGGATACGTCAACCTCCTGCTCAACTCCTCGCAGGGCCACCACGGGGATGACAAGCTCATGGTACGCGCCCGCCGCGACTTTTTGGACAAGGGCTATTACGACCGCTTCATCGCCGCCGTTGCGGACGCCGCGGCGGAGTTCACGCCGCCGGAGGCGACGGTCCTCGACGCAGGCTGCGGCGAGGGGATCTATTCTCTTGCCGTTCTGCGCGCCATCGAAAAAGCGGGCAAGCACGGCAAGCTTTTAGGCGTCGACATTTCGAAGACTGCGCTCCAGTACGCATCGAAGCGCTCGCCGGACTTCACGCTCTGTGTCGCCTCGTGCGCGCATCTGCCGGTCGAAGACGGCAGTGTCGACGAGGTGCTCAATATCTTCTCCCCTTTCGTGCCGGAGGAATTTGCGCGCGTGCTGAAGCCGGGCGGCTATCTTCTGCGCGCCTATCCCCTGCGCGAGCATCTGTGGGAGCTCAAAGCGCTCATCTACGACACGCCGCGCGACAACCCGCCCACGCCGCTTACGACCGAGGGCTTCACGCTCGTCGAAACGCGCGAAGTGCGCGATATCATTCATTTATCCTGTAATGAGGATATTCTATCTTTGTTCCGCATGACGCCGTACTATTATAAAACTGGCGCTAAAGACCAGCAAAAGGCTGAGCGGGCTCAGGAGCTGGATGTTCAATTAGCGTTTGGACTTGCTGTTTATCAAAAGGATTGATGATACTCCCGCACTATGCGGGAGGGGTGTCCCTGCGACCGCGCAGGGGTGCAAGTCAAAGGGGCCATTCTCTTTCGCAAAAGAGAATGGCCCCTTTGGAACCCCAAGAGAAAGGCTTTGCATTGGCAGATTGGCACTTGAAGAGCTGCGCGGCCTGCGGAATCAGGTGCCTGCTGGGTGTTGTATCTAAACGACTTGGTTTGCTTCTATCTTCGCTGTCGCTTTGCCTGCGATTCGGTAGCCTTACGCAATTTCCGCCTACTTTGGACTTGTACAGATTTGCTATTGCCTGCCGAGGCGGCTTTGCTGGCGCTCGTCGCAGTACGCACTACCAAGACGATATGCATTGTCAGATGATTAGGCTGCACCAAAACAAGATGAGCAGAGCGGCAGCGGATGATAGAAGTAGGCCAAATCGTATAGCAATGCTAACGCGGCTTCGCCGCGCGCAGGGAAGTGCAATCGGCAAGCATCGCACCTCTTCGAGCTGCTCGCTTGCAATGAAAATTTTCTATGGGAGGGTGTAAGGGAGGGGGATCTCTTTTTCAAAAAGAGATCCCCCTCCCTTATTATCGCACCCCTGCGCGGCGCAGGGAACAAATGCAGCGCTGTCGCGCTGCCATATTATTTTTTTGCTCTGCGCTTGGCAGCTTCGCTGCGGGCTTCATCAGCAACGCGCAGATGATGATCGCGAGGATCGTGTTCGGCAGCATATATGTGCCGTTGTACAGCACGGAGTAGAACACGGGAGACGTCATGGTCATGCCCATGAATTCCTCGGGCATATACTGCGCGTAGACCGTCACGCCCGAGATGAAGTGAATGACGAAGCGGGCGACACAGCCGACGAAGGCTGCGAGCGGGAGCTTGGAATAGTCGTTGCTCTTCACGCGGAAAAGGCCCGCGAGGCCGACCGCGCCGTAGGCGACGGAATAGTCGAAGATGATGGACACCCAGCTCACGGCGAAGCCCTCGGCGAAGAAATACTTGAGCGTGCCGAACGCGACGCCCGCGAGGATGCCCCAGGGCGCGCCATAGCGCACGGCGAAGAGGATGAGCGGGACCATCACAAGGGTGATCGAGCCGCCGAAGCCGCCAAACGACAGACCGATGGGAATTTTGAGATAGCTCAGCACAAGGGCGAGCGCGATGCAGATGCCGCCCTCGGTCAGGCGGCGGGTGCTGGAATGGGTGGACGTGTTGCTCATAAGGGATTCCTCCTAAAAATATGATCCCTGCCCGCGCCGCGGCACAAAAAAGCACCGCGGCGTCGACGTCACGGTGCAAAGTTCAGGCAAGATACTCTTTGCATTCCTACGCCGGCATTACCCGGATCAGGTCCGAGGGACAGCGACGGCGATACGCCGCATCACAGCCGGCTTGCGCCAGCGCCCCTTGCAGGTACGGCGACATCTTAGCCCATCAGGAGAAATTTGTCAAGGATTTGAGGCAAAAAGCGTGATTCCGAAAATAGAATATCGGAATTTAGAATTTGTGTTGCGTCTTTGTTGTGCCTGTGCTACAATAAAATTAGTTAGGCAACCAAAATAATTGTGATATTTGTGATTTTCTCGTGAACAGGAGATCTGAAATGGCTGCATTCGTTGTCAACGGTACACCGGTTACGGTGGAGAAAAATCAAAAACTCATCCGCTATCTTCGCGACGAGCTGCATCTGACCAGCGTCAAAGACGGGTGCAGTGAGGGTGCGTGCGGCACGTGCCATGTCCTCATCGACGGCAAGCCGACGAAAGCCTGCATCCCTCAGACAGACAAGCTGGAGGGGAAACATATCGTCACGGTCGAGGGCCTTTCCGACTTTGAAAAGGAGGCCTTTACCTACGCTTTCGGCGAGGCCGGAGCCGTGCAGTGCGGCTTCTGCATCCCGGGCATAGTCATCTCGGCCAAGGGGCTCATCGACCAGAACCCCGACCCGACACGCGAAGAGGCGGCCTTTGCCATCCGCAACAATATCTGCCGCTGCACGGGCTATGTCAAGATCATCGACGGCATCCTGCTTGCGGCGAAGATTTTACGCGAGGGGAAAATTCCCGAAAAGAAGGAAGACTTTCAGGTTGGCTCGCGCGTGCACCGTATCGACGTCGCCGAAAAGGTACAGGGTTATGGCAAGTACCCCGACGACATCTATGTTGACGGCATGTGCTATGGCGGCGCGGTGCGCAGCCAGTACCCGCGCGCCCGCGTGCTCTACATCCGCACGAAAGAAGCGGAAGCGCTTCCTGGCGTCGTATGCGTGCTGACGGCAAAGGATATTCCGGGTCAGCAAAACGTCGGCCACATCCAGAAGGACCAGCCGACGCTCATCGGCGAGGGGGAAATCACGCAGTATCTCGGCGACGCGGTGGCGCTTGTCTGCGCGCGCGATCAGGAAACGCTTGAAAAGGCGAAAAAGCTCGTGCGTGTCGTCTACGAAGAGCTCCCCGCGGTCTACGGGCCCGAGGAGGCATCCGCCCCCGGCGCGCCCGAGGTCATCATGGGCAACCGCGGCAATTTGCAGGCGCACCGCCACGTTGTGCGCGGCAACGCAGACGAGGCCATCAAACATTCCAAATACGTCTTACATGAAAAGTTTCAGACCCCGTGGACGGAGCACGCCTTTTTGGAACCCGAGTGCTGCGTGGCGCTCCCGCTTGAAAACGGCGGCGTGAAGCTGCTGACGACCGACCAGAGCGCGCACACCACCCAGCACGAGTGCTCGGCGATGCTCGGCGTCGACTTTGCCCACTGCCAGGTCGAAAATATGCTTGTCGGCGGCGGCTTCGGCGGAAAAGAGGACATGTCCGTGCAGCACCACGCGGCGCTCATCGCATACATCGCGCGCGTGCCGGTCAAGGTGAAGCTCACACGGCAGGAATCGCTGCTCGTCCATCCCAAGCGCCACCCGATGTGGATGGACTTCACGATGGGCTGCGACGAAAACGGCATTATTCAGGGCGTAAAAGCGAGCGTCGTGTCCGACACGGGCGGCTTCGCCTCACTCGGCGGCCCCGTGCTCGAGCGCGCGTGCACGCACGCCGCGGGCCCGTATCACTATGAGAATTTTGAAATCGAGGGCCACGCCTACTATACGAACAATCCGCCCGCGGGCGCGTTCCGCGGCTTCGGCGTGACGCAGACCTGCTTTGCGACTGAAACGCTACTCAACGAGATGGCCGACCTTGTCGGCATCTCCCCGTGGGAAATTCGCTACCGCAACGCCATCCGCCCGGGCGAGGTGCTGCCGAACGGCCAGATCGTCGGCCCCGAAACGGGCCTTGTCGAAACGCTCGAGGCCATCAAGCCCTACTATGACGAAGCGGTCAAAAACGGCGAGCCGGTCGGCCTTGCCTGCGCGATGAAAAACGCGGGCGTCGGCGTCGGTCTTCCCGACTATGGGCGCTGCAAGCTCGTCATCGGCGATGATGGCAAGGTCCACATCCGCGCGGGTGCGTCCTGCATCGGTCAGGGTCTCGGCACGGTGCTGGTGCAGCTCGTCGTGACAAACGCAAAGCTCACGCGCGATCAGGTCGTCTACGACGGCAACAGCACGTTCATAACGCCTGACAGCGGCGATACCTCCGGCTCGCGCCAGACGCTCGTCACCGGCGAGGCCTGCCGCCGCGCATGCCTGCTGCTGCGCGACGCGATGGAGTACCGCTCGCTGAGCGATTTGAAGGGGCAGGAGTTTTACGGCGAATACTACGCCAAGACGAACCCGCTCGGCGCAAATGTGCCGAACCCCGTCAGCCATGTCGCCTATGGCTACGCGACGCAGATGTGCATTCTCGACAAGGAGACGGGCAAAATTAAAAAGATGGTCGCCGCGCACGATGTCGGCAAGGCCATCAACCCGCTGTCCTGCGAAGGGCAGATCGAGGGCGGCGTCGTGATGAGCATGGGCTACGCCTTGACAGAGCAGTACCCGCTCGACCACGGCAAGCCCACGGCAAAATACGGCACGCTCGGCCTGTTCCGCTCGCATCAGATCCCCGAGATCAAGGCGATCGTCATCGACAAGCCGGGATTAAACCTCGCCAACGGCGCCATCGGCATCGGTGAGATCACGTCCATCCCCACGGCGCCGGCCATCGCGCAGGCGTATTACCGCTACGACGGCGAGCGCCGCCGCAGCCTGCCGCTCGATCATACGCCGTACAAAAAGTAATACAATCAGGAGAGAGCTATGAAACGAGTTCTCATCATCTATACCGGCGGCACCATCGGTATGACGCGCACGGAAAACGGCTATGCGCCGCGCGCGGGCTACTTCCGCGCCGCGCTCGACGCCATTCCAGACCTCCGCGCGCCGGAGATGCCGGAGTGGGAATTCTACGAGCTCTCGCCGCTGCTGGATTCATCCAACATGACCGTGCGCGAATGGAACTGCATCGCAGAGCTGATCGCGCAGAAATATGACGATTACGACGGCTTCGTTGTCCTGCACGGCACGGACACGATGGCCTACACGGCTTCGGCACTGTCGTTCATGCTCGATGGGCTCGACAAGCCCGTGGTGCTCACGGGCTCGCAGATCCCGCTGTGCGAAATTCGCAGCGACGGGCGCGACAACCTCATCACCGCGCTGCTGATTGCGGGGGAAGGCATCGTGCGCGAGGTGTGCCTGTACTTCGGCGGAAAGCTGCTGCGCGGCAACCGCGCGACAAAATACTCCGCTGACGGACTCATCGCTTTCGTTTCGCCCAACTACCCGAGCCTTGCCGAGGCGGGCATTTCCATCAAATATAACGAAGCCGCCCTCCTGCCGCGGCAGGAAGGCGGGCTCAAGCTCCAGACGCTTGATAATATCCCCATCGGCGTCATCAAGGTATTTCCGGGCATTCAGTTTTCGCTGTTCGAGGCCATTATGACCGAAAAGCTCCGCGGTATCGTCATCGAGACGTTCGGCGCGGGCAACATCCCCGGCGACGGGAACGCGCTGCTGCCCATCATCCGCAAGGCGTTTCAGAACGGCACGGTGCTCACGGTCTGCTCGCAGTGTCCGCAGGGCGCGGTGTCGCTCGGCACCTACGAAACGTCCAGCGCGCTCAAAAAGGCGGGCGCGGTCAGCGGACTCGACATGACGACCGAGGCCGCCGTCGCCAAGCTCTACTATCTCTTCTCCTGCGGCTACGACAAGGAGAAGATCAAGCAGGCGATGGAAGAGGACCTCCGCGGCGAGATCAGCGTTTCTTAAGCGCTTCGAGCGCTTCCTTCGTGTCAACGTCGCGCAGCTCTGTCTCCGGCGCTTCAAAGAGCAGCAGATCATCTAAATGCCTCTTGATGACTGCGCTGCCGCCGACATCGCCCTCAAGCGATAAAAGCTCAGGAAAGAAGCGGGCAGGGAAGAGGCAAGGGTTGCCCCGCACGCCGTTGTGTCCCAATCCGACGATGTTTTCGCTGTGCGCGCGGAAGAACTCAAGCTCCTGCGCGACGGTCTTGCGCTTGAGCATCGGCTGGTCGGCTACCATGAAGCAGAGCGCGTCACAGTCTGACAGCGCCGCCGTGCCGAGGCGGATCGTCTCGCTCTGGCCGCGCTCGGGATGTTCGTTCCGCAGCGTTTCAAAGCCGAACTTTTTGGCGGCCGCTTCCACGTTTTCGTGCTGCGTCACGACCAGCACGCGGGAAAAGCTCTCCCGCGGGATCGCATCGAGCGCATGCTCGATAAGCGGCTTTCCGTTTACCATCGCGGCGAGTTTATTTTCTCCAAAGCGCGCGGCATTGCCCGCTGCCATGACCACGCATCCTATTTTCAACGTGTTATCCATCTAAAATCACCAGTCATTCGTTTCTTTTTCACCAATCGGCAGAAAAAAGCGGACAAAATGGTACATCCGCGATCATTTGTATTATATCACGCATGCAGCACTGTACACGCTGTGCGAAATGTGCTAAAATAATAGCAAAGGAGTTGCAGATTTCGAGCAAAACCGACAAAGCGGCTGCTTGGAACAGGAGGTAGACAGATGAGCAAGGTAGGAAAAAGCGAGATCCGCGTCGATGCGTTCGACAAGGTCACCGGACGCACGAAATACTATGAGGATCGGATGCCGGCCGGTGCGCTCTATGCGCGCATCAAGCATTCCACCATCGCGCACGGATTTGTCAAATCAGTCGACAAGTCCGCGGCGGAGGCCATCCCCGGCGTTGTGAAGGTGCTGACCTGCTTCGACGTGCCGGAGCACTGCTTCCCGACGGCGGGCCATCCCTGGTCGATGGACCCGGGGCATCAGGACGTGGCCGACCGCAATCTTTTGAACCGCCATGTGCGCTACTACGGCGACGACGTTGCGGTCGTCATTGCGGAGGATGAGGTCTCGGCCATGCAGGGCGTGCGCGCGCTGAAGGTCGAATACGAGGAACTCCCGTTTGTGCTCGACGTGCAGAAGGCCATGGAGCCCGAGGCGCCCTGCATCCACGAAAATTTCCCGGGGAATATCCTGAAGCACACCGATATCCGCAAGGGCAATTATCAGCAGGCGATCAAAGAGCCCGGCCTTATCAAGGTCGAGGGCTGGTACAACACCCCCACCGTGCAGCACAGCCACATTGAAAACCACGGCTGCTACGCTTACGAGGAAAATGGCCGCATCGTCGTCGTTTCCTCCACGCAGATCCCGCACATCATCCGCCGCATCGTCGGTCAGGCGCTCGGGCGTCCGTGGGCGGATATCCGCGTCATCAAGCCCTACATCGGCGGAGGCTTTGGCAACAAGCAGGATGCGCTCTATGAGCCGCTGTGCGCGTGGTGCTCTACGCAGGTGCACGGAAAATGCGTGCGCATCGACTGCTCGCGTGAAGAGACATTCGTCAGTAACCGTGTGCGCCACTCGATCCGCTTCCATATCATCACGTGGCTCCATAAGGACGGCTCGATTGCCGCGCGCAAGGTCGAGTGCTTCTCCAATCAGGGCGCGTATGCCTCGCACGGCCATTCGATCGTCGCCAAGGCCATGGGCTCGTTCCCGCAGATCTATCCCTGCGACAATTTCGAGGGCGACGCTTACACCGTGTACACAAACCGCCCCGCCGCGGGCGCGATGCGCGGCTACGGCATGCCGCAGGCCTCGTTTGCGGACGATGCGAACATTGACGAGTGTGCGAAGGCCGTTGGCATGGAGCCGCTCGAATACCGCATGAAGTACATCATGCCCAAGGGCTTCCACGACGGCTTCTCAGGTAACACGAACTACTACGATTCCTTCCGCGAATGTCTGGAAAAGGGGAAGGAGTACATCGAATACGACAAAAAACGCGAGGAGTATGCCAAGGACATCGGCCCCGTCCGCCGCGGCATCGGCGTGGCGGCCTTCTGGTACAACACGGCGGTGTATCCCATCTCGCTTGAAACGTCCTCGAACCGCATGCTCCTGAATCTCGACGGCACGGTGACGATGCAGTGCGGTGAGACGGAGATCGGGCAGGGCGCGGACACGGCCTATGCGCAGATGACGGCCGAGGCCGTCGGCCTCAAGAGCTATCACGACGTGCGCGTCGTCTCATGTCAGGATACGGACATCACGCCCACAGGCCTCGGCGCTTACGCGAGCCGCCAGACCTACGTCGCGGGCTTCTCCATCCGCCAGACGGCGACGCTCCTGCGGCAGAAAATTCTTCAGTACGCGACAAAGCTCACCCGTCAGGCGGTCGACAATATGGACATCGTCGACGGCAACATCATCCGCAAGGGTGACGGCATGGTGCTCATGTCGCTGAAAGACCTTGCGATGACCGCGCAGTACAACGCCGCGGACTCCGAGCACATCACCGCCGAGTCGACCTACACCATCCGCAACAACGCCTATTCGTTTGGCTGCACCTTTGCCGACGTCGAGGTGGATATCCCGATGTGCAAGGTGACGCTCAAGAAGATCATCAACGTCCACGACTGCGGCAAGCTCATCAACCCCGCGCTTGCCGAGGCGCAGGTCCACGGCGGCATGTCCATGGCCATCGGATTTGGCATGAGCGAGCAGCTTTTATTCGACGAGAAGACGGGCCGCCCCCTCAACAATAATCTTCTCGACTACAAGCTCTCGACGTTCATGGACCACCCGCATCTCGAGGCGCAGTTTATCGAAAATCCCGAGCCGACGTCGCCGTTCGGCACGAAGGCGCTCGGCGAACCGCCCGCGTGCTCGGGCGCGCCCGCCATCCGCAACGCCATCTACAACGCCACCGGCGTCGCCATCGACACCGTTCCCATCACCCCGCACGTTCTGTACGCCGAGTTCAGCAAGGCGGGGCTCATCCACGACAGCTGGAAGGAGGAGAAGTGAGCCATGTATGACATGAAAGCACTCTATGAGGCGGAAAGCGTCGAAAACGCCGTCGCCCTCCGCTTGGAGCATCCCGAGGCGCAGATCATTGCCGGCGGCAGCGACGTGCTCGTGCAGATGCGCGAGGGCAAGCGCGCCGGGAAGGAGCTGATCTCCATCTACGGCCTCGACGAGCTGCGCGGCGTGAGCATCGACGAGGAGGAAAACATCCGCATCGGCTCGCTCTCGAGCTTTTCCCACATCACGCGTGACCCCATCATCCAGAAGTACATCAATGTTCTCGGCGAGGCGGTCGACATGGTCGGCGGCCCGCAGATCCGAAACATCGGAACCATCGGCGGCAACACCTGCAACGGCGTGACGAGCGCGGACTCCGCCTCCACACTGCATGCGTGGGAGGCCATCGTGGAGCTGACGGGGAAGGACGGCATCCGCCGCCTGCCCATCAAAGACTTTTACATCAAGGCCGGTCAGGTCGACATCCGCGTGGAGGATGGCGAGATCCAGACCGCCATCCTCATCCCAAAGGCGAGCTACGAAAACTGCTATGGCTACTACATCAAGTACGCCATGAGAAACGCGATGGACATCGCGACGCTCGGGTGCAGCGTGAACGTGCGCCTGTCGCCCGACAAGCAGACTATTGAGCGCGCCCGCATCGCCTACGGCGTTGCCGGTCCTGTGCCGATGCGCTGCCCGAGCACGGAGGCAGCTGCCAAGGATAAGCCCTTGACACTTACGACAGCAGAAGAGTTCTCACTCGCCGTGCTCAACGATATCCGCGCGCGTGACAGCTGGCGCGCCTCCAAGGCGTTCCGCGAACACATCGCGGTCGAAATGGCCAAGCGCTGCCTGATCGAGTCTATCAAACGGGCGGGAGGTGTCATCAAATGAGTCAGTACAAGCTGGTGCGATTCAACTTAAACGGCAAGGACGTTGAGAAAATGGTCGACGTGCGTGCGTCGCTGACCGATATGCTGCGAAACGATTACCATATGACGTCCGTGAAGAAGGGCTGCGAGGTCGGCGAGTGCGGCGCCTGCAACGTCATCATCGACGGCGAGGCATTCAACTCGTGCATCTACCTCGCCGTCTGGGCGGACGGCAAGCACATCCGCACGCTCGAAAGCCTGATGGGGCCCGACGGCGAGCTGAGCGACATCCAGCAGGCGTTCATTGAAGAGACCGCTGTCCAGTGCGGCTTCTGCACGCCGGGCTTCATCATGACTGCGGTCGAGATCTTGGAGACGAACCGCCTCTACACCGATGACGAGCTCAGAAAGCTCCTCTCCGGCCATCTGTGCCGCTGCACGGGCTATGAAAATATTCTGCGCGCGGTGAAAAAGACGATGTATCGCCGCCTCGGCCTGCCGCTTCCGGAATAAGGCCGCGCCTTTACAAAATCAAAACAGGAAAAAATATTGTCTTCTTACGAAATCGGTGCTATAATCCAAATAGCACCGATTTTGTTTCAAGGCGCGAAAAAGGAGGAATCTTTATGGTCATTACGGTTGGCAGACAATACGGCAGCGGCGGACGCGAGATCGGCACGATGCTTGCCAAGCAGCTCGGCATCGCCTATTACGACGACATGCTGCTCAAGGAGGCGGCAGAGGAGAGTGGACTTTGCGAAGAGCTGTTCCGTTCCTTTGACGAACGCCCGAAGAGCTTTCTCTATTCCATCGCGATGGACCCCTATTCCTTCTCGATGAACCATGTGACGCCCAAGGGCTCCATCGAACAGCAGGTGTACCTGGCGACCTACGACACGATCAAAAAGCTCGCCGACAAGGGCCCCTGCGTCCTGATCGGCCGCTGCGCGGACTACGCGCTCAAGGATCGCGACGACGTCATCAATCTCTTCATCACGGCTCCGCTCGAAAACCGCATCAAGCGCGTTGCCGCCCGCAACGGCATCAGCGAGAACGAGGCGAAAGACCGCATCAAGAAGACGGATAAGTCCCGCGCTTCCTACTATAACTACTATTCCGCCAAGGACTGGGGCGATGCCAAGAGCTATGACCTCTGCATCGATTCGAGCCTGCTCGGCATCGATGGCACGGTCGAGCTTTTGAAGGACCTTATCCGCATCAAGGACATCAAGTAAACGAAAAATCTAAAAAAGCAGCCGTATGAAACGGCTGCTTTTTTCCACTATTCACGGCGGTTCAACTTGACGAAAAAGGAAAGAGCGAATTTGTGAAAAAAGTTTACGCTTTCCCCCTATGCAAAAGAGCAAAAATACGCTAAAATAGTAGCTGTGAAAATTTGAACTTGTACCTGAAAGGGGAGATTATGAGCATGGCTCAACTCAAGTATAAGCGCGTGCTGCTCAAGATCAGCGGTGAGGCGCTGGCGGGCGACAAGCACTTCGGCTTCGACTTCGACGTCGTTTCCAAGGTGTGCGACGTCATCAAAAAGTGCACGGACATGGGTGTGCAGATGGGCGTCGTCATCGGCGGCGGCAACTTCTGGCGCGGCGTGAAAAACGGCGAGGGCTACATCGAGCGCACCCGTGCCGACCACATGGGCATGCTGGCCACGGCGATGAACTGCATGGCGGTCGCCGATGTGCTCGAGCAGAAGGGCGTCGACGTGCGCGTGCAGACGGCGCTGGAGATCAAAGAAGTCGCCGAACCCTACATCCGAGCCCGCGCCATCCGGCATTTGGAAAAGGGCCGCGTAGTGCTCTTTGGCTGCGGCATCGGCTCTCCGTTCTTCTCGACCGACACGGCAGCGGTGCTGCGCGCGGCAGAGATCAATGCCGACGTGATCCTGCTCGCCAAGAACATCGATGGCGTTTACAACGCCGACCCCGCCAAGGATGCAAACGCGGTCAAGTACGACGCTATCTCCTATGAGGACGTGCTGGCCCAGCACCTTGCGGTCATGGACTCCACAGCCACGTCGCTTTCGATGGACAACCACATCCCTGTGCTCGTCTTTGCGCTCAAGGACCCGGAGAACATCATCCGTGCGGTCGAGGGCGAGAAGATCGGCACCATCGTCGGCGAAAACTGAGCGACCCCGCACTTGCGGCTTTACGATAAAAATTTTTGAGGAGGTATCCCCATGAATAAAGAAGATTACAAGGTTTATTCCGACAAAATGAGAAAGAGCATCGACGCGGTGAACGCGGACTTTGCCTCTGTGCGCGCAGGCCGCGCCAACGCCTCTGTGCTCGACCGCATCAGCGTCGACTACTACGGCTCTCCCACGCCCATCCAGCAGATCGCGGCCATCGCTTCTCCCGATCCGCGCCAGCTCGTCATCACCCCGTGGGACGGCACGGCCCTCAAGCCCATCGAGCGCGCCATTCAGGAGTCTGACCTTGGCATCAACCCGCAGAACGACGGCAAGTCCATCCGCCTGAACTTCCCGCAGCTCACGGAGGAGCGCCGTAAGGAGCTCGTCAAGCAGATCCATAAGTATTCCGAGACCGGCAAGGTCGCCATCCGCAACATCCGCCGCGACGCGATGGAGGCCTTCAAGAAGAAGCAGAAGGCCAGCGAGATCACCGAGGACGACCTGAAGGTTGCCGAAAAGGACCTGCAGAAGCTGACCGACGACATGTGCAAAGAGGTCGACGCCCTTCTCGAGAAGAAAGAGAAGGAGCTCATGGCGGTCTGATATGGGGCTCTTTTCCAAAGAGAACAAGGCAGGGCAGGTTGATTTGAACAACCTGCCTTGTCATGTTGCCGTCATTATGGACGGCAACGGCCGCTGGGCGCAAAAGCGCGGCCTCCCGCGCTCGGCCGGTCACAAGGCGGGGGCGGAGACGTTTCGAAAGCTCGGCACCTACTGCAAGAACCTGGGTATCGACTATCTGACGGTCTACGCCTTTTCGACCGAAAACTGGAAGCGCCCGAAGGACGAGGTCGACGGCATCATGCACTTACTCGAGCAATATCTGCACGAGTGCATCGACACGATGGAAAAGGACGGCAACCGCCTGCGCTTTCTGGGCGATCTCAGCGTCCTGACGCCGGAACTTCGGGAACTTATCGATGAGACGAATGAGATTTCATCCCGCATCGAAGGCTTTCAGGCCAACGTCTGCCTCAACTACGGCGGGCGCGACGAGATCCTGCACGCCGCCCGCGCCTTCGCGCGCGACTGCGCGGCAGGGGAGCAGGACGCGGACGCTTTGACCGAGGAGGGCTTTTCGCGCTACCTCTATTCAAGCGGACTTCCCGATCCCGACCTTCTCATCCGTCCCGGCGGAGAGAAGCGCATCAGCAACTACCTTTTGTGGCAGTGCGCGTACAGTGAGTTCTACTTCTGCGACACGCTCTGGCCCGACTTTACGGAAAGAGAATTCGACAAGGCGCTCATCGCGTATCAGCATCGCGATCGGCGCTTCGGCGGACTGAAACAGGAGAAACAGAAATGAAACAAAGATGGTTGGTGGTTGTCGTCGGCCTGCCGGCGCTGCTCGCCGTGCTGCTTGCCTGCCCCGCATGGGCGACGATGATCGTCGTCTGCGGCATCGCGGGCATCGCGGCCTATGAGCTGCTGCACACGGCGGGAGAGAACGTCCCGGCGAATTTCTACTGGGGACTTGTCACAACGGTCGTCATGCAGGAGATATGGCTCTTTAAGGAAGAGATGAGCGGCACATACGATCTTCCGATTTCGACCGTTACGATCTTCCGCTGGATTCTTGTGATGATGGCGTTCCTCTTTGCGGTTATCTCTTACGGAAAGGAAAAACCGTTCACGTTCCACGATGTAGCGGTGTCCATTGTCGGCGGCATCGTATTCCCGGCGATGTACAGCTGCATTTTCCTGCTGCGCATGGACGTAAACTATGGCAAGCTCTATGTGCTCGCGCCGTTCTGCGTCGCCTTTGTGGGCGATGCGCTGTCGATGTACTTTGGCATGTGGTTCGGCAAGCGCAAGATGGCGCCGCACGTCAGCCCGCACAAGACCTGGGCAGGCGCGATCGGTGGGCCCATCGGCAGCGCGCTTGCGCTGGTGCTGCTCGGCGTTGTCGGCAAGGCATGGCTCGGCTATGCGCCGAACTACCTCATGCTGATTCTTGTCGGCGTGGTGGCCAATGTCTTCGGCCAGCTCGGCGACCTCTCGATGTCGCTTGTCAAGCGCGAGGCGGGCATCAAGGACTACAGCCACCTCTTCCTGACGCACGGCGGCATGCTCGACCGCTTTGACTCCACGCTCTTCATCGCGCCGGTCGTGTGGGCTGCGGTCTGTGGAGGCCTATTATGACAAGGAGTATTGCTTTACTTGGTTCCACCGGCTCCATCGGCCGCCAGACGCTTGAGGTGGCGCGCGAGCTGGGGCTTTCCGTCGCTGCGCTGACGGCGAATAAAAGCGTTGACCTCATCGAGCAGCAGGCGCGGGAATTTTGCCCGCGTCTTGCCGTGCTTTATGACGAGGATGCGGCGCGTGAGCTCCGCGCGCGGCTTTCCGACACAAACACCCAAGTGCTCTCCGGCATGGAGGGCCTTCTGGCCGCGGCCACGGCGGACGACGCTGACACGGTCGTCACCGCCGTGATGGGCATGATCGGACTCCAGCCGACGCTCGCGGCAATCGAGAAGAAAAAGCGCATCGCGCTTGCCAACAAGGAAACACTCGTCTGCGCGGGCGAGCTCGTCGTGGCTGCGGCCGAGCGCTGCGGCGCGGAGATCGTCCCCGTCGACAGCGAGCACAGCGCGATCTTCCAGTGCTTGCAGGGCTGCCGCGACCGCGGTGAGATCAAGCGCCTCATTCTGACCTGCTCGGGCGGGCCGTTCTATGGCCTGAGCGTGCAGGAGCTTGCGACTAAGACGAAGGCCGACGCGCTCAAGCACCCGAACTGGACAATGGGTGCAAAGATTACCATCGACTCTGCGACCCTGATGAACAAAGGCCTTGAGATCATCGAGGCCATGCGCCTCTACCGTCTGCCGCTGCGTCAGGTCGACGCAGTCATCCATCGCCAGAGCATCGTGCACTCGCTCGTCGAGTTTCACGACGGGGCGATGCTCGCCCAGCTCGGCACACCGGACATGAAGCTGCCCATCCGCTACGCGATGACGTACCCCAACAGGGCCGTTTCGCCCGCGGAGCCGCTTGACCTTCTCAAGTGCCCGCCGCTGACGTTCGCCGAGCCCGATGAAGAGGTCTTCCGCTGCCTGAAGATCGCCAAGCAGTGCGCCGCCATCGGCAATGTCTACTGCGCGGCGATGAACGGCGCGAACGAAGAGGCTGTCGCGGCATTTCTGTGCGACGAGATCGGCATCTGTGCCATCCCTGACCTCATCGAAGCGGCGCTCGATAAAACCGAGACGGTATATCAGCCGCAGCTTTCGGATATTCTGGAAGCAGACCGGCTCGCGCGCGAGGTCGTGCGCGAAAAGCTCAACTGACCAAATTTAGGAGAGACCATGGTTTATATTCTCATTGCGATCCTGATTTTCGGCGTGCTCATCGCCGTGCATGAGTTTGGCCACTTTTTGGCGGCCAAGGCCTGCGGCGTGCGCGTCAATGAATTTTCCATCGGCATGGGCCCGCAGCTCTTCCATAAGACGAAAGGGGACACCGAATACTCCCTGCGGCTCCTGCCCATCGGAGGCTACTGCGCCATGGAGGGCGAGGACGAGGATTCGGACGACGACCGCGCGCTGGGCCGCCAGGTCTGGTGGAAGAAGTTCATCATCTTCGTCGCGGGCGCGTTCATGAACTTCCTGACGGGCCTCATCATCGTCATCTGTCTGTATGCGGGTGCGCAGGCATTCTACACGACGGAGATCGTCGAGCTGAACCCCGATTTCCCGCAGCAGGGAGAGGACGGCCTGATGCCCGGCGACACGATCTACGCCATCAACGGTGAGCGCATTTATTTAAAGAGCGACGTGTCGCTCATCATGGGCCTTGGCGACACGGGCACGATCGACATGACCGTCCTGCGCGACGGCAAAAAGCTCGACCGCACGCTCACGAAGCAAGGCTACACTGACGAAAACGGGCAGGAGTATGAGGCCTACGGCTTTACCTACGGCGGGACCGTCGAGGCGACGCCGCTTCTGCGCCTGCAATACAGCTGGTACCAGACGATGGACTATGTCCGCATTGTGCGTCTAAGCCTGCAAATGCTGCTTTCGGGCGCGGCGGGCGTCAACGATCTGAGCGGCCCGGTCGGCATCGTCTCGACCATCACGGAGGTCGGCAAGGAGACCGAGGCCGAGGCTGGCTTTGGCGCGGCGCTCGAGAGCATCCTCTACTTCGCCGCGATGATCGCGGTGAACCTCGCCGTGATGAACCTGCTGCCGCTGCCCGCACTCGACGGCGGACACGTGCTGTTCCTGCTCGTCAACGGCATCGCCGTGGCGCTGTTCAAAAAGGAAATTCCGTCCAAATATCTGAACGTCATCAACGGCATCGGCTTTGCGCTTTTAATGGCGCTGATGCTGTTCGTCACGTTCCACGACATTGTCAAGCTCCTGTGAGGAGGATGATCTTATGAGCAAGCAAATTATCGCAGGCGGCGTCGCTATCGGCGGCGGCGCGCCGGTCACGATCCAGTCGATGTGCAACACGCACACTGAGGATGCCAAGGCCACCATCGCGCAGATCCACGCGCTCGAAGAGGCGGGCTGCGAGATCGTGCGCATCACGGTGCCGAATATGGAGGCCGCGCACGCGCTGAGTGAAATTAAGGAGAATATCTCCATCCCGCTCGTCGCGGACATCCACTTCGACTACCGTCTTGCCGTCGAAGCGGCGGCGCGCGGCGCGGACAAAATTCGCATCAACCCCGGCAACATCGGGGGAGATGACCGCGTCAAGGCGGTCGTAGACGCCTGCCGTGAACACAAAGTTCCCATCCGCATCGGCGTGAACGGCGGCTCGCTTGAAAAGGAGCTGCTCGCAAAATATGGCCGCGTGACGCCCGAGGCGCTCGTCGAGAGCGCGCTCAGACATGTGCGGCTGCTTGAAAAGTTCGATTTTACCGAGATCTGCATCTCGGTCAAGAGCTCTGATGTACCGCTCAACATGGCGGCCTATCGCCTGCTGCACGAAAAGGTCGACTATCCGCTCCACCTCGGCGTGACCGAGGCGGGCACGCCCACGATGGGGCTTTTGAAGTCCGCCATCGGCATCGGCGGCCTTCTGTGCGAGGGCATCGGCGACACGATGCGCGTCTCACTCACGGCGGACCCCGTGGAAGAGGTCTACGCCGCCAAGCGCATTTTGCAAGCCTGCGGCATCCGCCGCAGCGGTGTGAACCTCGTCTCCTGCCCGACATGCGGCCGCACGGCGTACGACATGATCCCGATCGCCGAGGAGCTAGAGCGCCGTCTTGCCGACTGCAAGAAGAATATCACGGTCGCCGTGATGGGCTGCGTCGTCAACGGGCCCGGTGAGGCCTCGGCCGCTGATATCGGCGTGGCCGGCGGTAAAGGTGAGGGCATGATTTTCCGAAAAGGAAAAATCCTTTACAAAGTGCCGCAGGAAAAGCTTGTCGACGCTTTGATGGAGGAAATCAAAAAACTCTGACCGAGCGGAAACGATACTGAGATAAGGTTGTGGCTATGGCACAAAAGATTCCTTTTTTTGAATTATTCACCGACTTTTCGCCGGATTTTGACCTGCGCGTCCCGCTCAACGCCGCGATGGTCACGAACATGGTGCTCGAGCCGGAAAAGCGCACGATGACGCTCGACATGACCGTGCGCGCGGAGATGAACGACTCGACGCGCGAAACGGTCGAGCAGCTTCTTGCTCGCAATTACGACTTAAAGCGCGTGGACATCCACGTCAAATCAACGGCGGAGGCCTTTCCCGACATGTTGAAGAACGCTGGCCGCAAGGTGAGCGGCAGCGGCAGTGTCATCATGGGCCGCGAGATTGCAAAGGGGAGAGTGCTCCCCATCAGCGAGCTGACGCCAAAGGCCGGTCACGTCGTCGTTGAGGGCAAGGTCTTCAAGTTCGACTGCCACGAGACGCGCCGCGCCGGCGTCTGGACGATGTTGCTCGAAATGACGGACTACGAAGGCTCGCTCTTCATCCGCCGCAGCATGCCCGAGCGCGAGGCGACGGAGCTTCTTGGCAAGATCAGCGTCGGCATGTGGCTGCGCGTCAGCGGCCGCATGGAGCTCTCCTACGATGGTAAGGATATGCAGCTCAACCCGCAGGACATCATGCAGATCGACCACGACGAGCGCACGGACACGGCGGAGGAAAAGCGCGTCGAGCTGCACTTACATACCCGTATGTCCAACATGGACGCGCTAACCGACACCGCCGCGGTCGTCAAGCGCGCGATCAAGTGGGGGATGCCCGCCATCGCCATCACGGATCACGGCGTAGCGCAGAGCTTCCCGGACGCCTGGCACACCGGCGAGGATAAAATTAAACTCCTTTACGGCTGTGAGGGCTATTTTCTCAACAACATCGACGACCGTATCTGTGTGCACGGCCCGCAGGACGGCGATTTTTCGACTGAGATCTGCTGTTTCGACATTGAAACAACGGGTCTGAAGGTCGCGCACGATGCCATCACCGAGATCGGTGCGGTCATTCTGAAAGACGGCGAGATCGTCGACACGTTCCAAACCTTTGTCGACCCCGAGCGCCGGCTTTCGCCTGAGATCATCGGCCTGACCGGCATCACAGACGACATGCTGCGCGGCGCGCCGAAGCTGGAGGACGCGCTGCACGCGTTTTTGGCCTTTGCGGGCGGCCGCCCGCTCGCTGCGCACAATGCGGAGTTTGATATCAGCTTCATCCGCGCAGGCTGCAAAAAGTGCGGCATCCCGTTCGAGCCGACGTATCTCGACTCGCTGATTTTCGCGCAGAATCTCCTGCCCGAGCTCGGCAAGTACAAGCTCGACATCGTGGCCGACCACTTGCAGCTCCCGCAGTTCAACCACCACCGCGCGTCCGACGATGCGGTCCCGGTCGCGCAGATGCTGGCCAAGTTCTTCGTCATGCTCGAAGAGCGCGGCGTCACGCGCCTCCAGCAGATCAACGACGAGATGACGAAGCTCCGCCCGCTCGGCGTCAAGCGCAACCGTTTCCCAAAGCACATCATTCTGATCGCCAAGAACAAGGTGGGCCTCAAGAATCTCTACCAGCTCATCTCGGCGTCGAACCTCAAATACTTTAAGCGCGTGCCGATCATCCCGAAAAGCGAGCTTGTCGCGCATCGCGAGGGCTTGATCATCGGCTCTGCCTGCGAGGCGGGCGAGCTGTTCCGCGCCATCGTCGACCACAAGGACTGGAATGAGCTCAAGCGCATCGCCTCGTTCTACGACTATCTTGAAATTCAGCCGCTCGGCAATAACCGCTTCATGGTGCGCGACGGCACGGTGCGCGACGACGAAGACCTCAAGGACTTCAACCGCACTGTTGTCAAGCTTGGCGAAGAGCTCGGCAAGCCCGTCTGCGCAACGGGCGACGTCCACTTCCTCGACCCCGAAGACGAGGTTTATCGCCATATCCTGCTCGCGTCAAAGAAATTCGCCGACGCGAACGAGCCTGTCCCGCTCTACTTCCGCACGACGGACGAAATGCTCAAGGAATTTGACTACCTCGGCAAGGAGAAAGCCTACGAGGTCGTCGTGACGAACACCCGCGCCATCGCCGAGCAGGTGGAGGATATCGAGCTTTTGCCCAAGGGCAAGCTGTTTCCGCCGCGGCTTGAAAATTCGGAAGAAGACCTTAACCGCATGGTGTGGGGGAAAGCGCACGAGCTTTACGGCGACGATCTGCCGCAGCTGATCGTCGACCGGTTGAACGTCGAGCTCGGCAGCATTCTGGGCAAGTACGACGTCGTCTACATGTCGGCGCAGAAGCTCGTGCAGCGCTCACTTGAGTGCGGCTACCTCGTCGGCTCGCGAGGGTCGGTCGGCTCGTCGCTCGTAGCGTACATGGCCGGCATTACCGAGGTCAACGCCCTGCCGCCGCACTACCGCTGCCCCAAGTGCCGCAACGTCGAGTTCCATGCGGGCGAGTACGGCTGCGGCGCGGACATGCCCGATAAAATGTGTCCCGTCTGCGGCACGAAGTATGTCAAAGACGGCTTCGACATCCCGTTTGAAACTTTCCTCGGCTACGGCGGCGGCAAGGTGCCGGATATCGACCTCAACTTCTCAGGCGAATATCAGGCGCGCGCCCACGCGCACGCGGTCGAGATGTTCGGCAAGACGCAGGTGTTCCGCGCGGGTACGATCGGTACGCTCGCGGAGAAGACGGCCTACGGCTTCGTCAAAAAATACCTCGAGGAAAACGGCATCGCCGCGGGCAACGCCGAGATTGACCGACTGACGGCGGGCTGCGTCGGTGTACGCCGCACGACGGGCCAGCATCCCGGCGGCCTCGTCGTCGTGCCGGACGACATGGATATCGAGGATTTCTGCCCCGTACAGCACCCTGCGGACGACCCCGACAGCGACACGATCACCACGCATTTCGAATATCACTGCATGGAGGACAACCTCTTAAAGCTCGATATGCTCGGCCACGATGACCCGACGATGATCCGCATGCTCGAAAATCTGACGGGCGTGAACGCCCGCGCTATCCCGCTCGACGACCCCGACACGATGTCGATCTTCATCTCGTCCAAGGTGCTCGGCTACGAGAACGACGAAGTGCTCGGCCCCACGGGCGCCGTCGCGATCCCGGAGTTCAACACGCGCTTCACGCGCCAAATGCTCGTCGACACGCAGCCCAAGGACTTCAACACGCTGCTGCGCCTTTCAGGCTTCTCCCACGGCACGGACGTGTGGCTCGGCAACGCGAAGGATCTGATCGTCAGCGGCACGGCGAGCGTTCTGGAGACCGTCGGCTGCCGTGACGATATCATGCTCTACCTCATTTCGATGGGCCTTGACCCGAAGATGAGCTTCAAGACGATGGAGGCCGTTCGAAAGGGAAAAGTCAAAGCCGGCAAGGCAGGGGACTGGCCGATGTGGGTCGAGGAGATGCGCAAGCACGATGTACCGGAGTGGTACATCGAGTCGCTGGCAAAGATTGGCTACCTCTTCCCGAAAGCGCACGCGGTCGCATACGTCATGATGGCATTCCGCATCGCGTGGTTCAAGGTGCACGAGCCGCTCGCGTTCTACGCGACGTTCTTCTCCATCCGCGCCAAGGCGTTTGACGCCGCCGAGTGCTGCAAGGACGCCGACGCGCTGCGCCGCCGCATCCGCGAGATTGAAAACAACAAGGACGCGACCGCCGTGGAGCAGGACTTGATGACGACGCTTGAAGTCTGCTACGAATTCTGCCTGCGCGGCTTCCACTTTGAGCCCATCGATATCTACCGCAGCGATGCGACGAAGTTCGTCGTCACGGAAAACGGCCTGCTGCCGCCGTTCACGTCCGTCCGCGGACTCGGCGAGACCGCAGCACTCGACACCGTCGAGAAGCGCAAGGGGAAGGACTTTACATCGGTGGAGGAGTTTTCCCTCTGCTGCAACAAGCTGTCGCAGACGCATATCGACCAGCTGCGCGCGCTGGGCGCGTTTGCGGGATTGCCTGAAACGAGCCAGTTAACATTGTTTTAACACACTGTGTTGTATTGTTCCCTGCGTACTCGCAGGGGGGGCGTTTTCCCCTGCACCGTGCAGGGGACGCGGATAAGGGGGCCATTCTCTCGCGTGAGAGAATGGCCCCCTTAGACCCCCAAGAGAACGCGAGGGGAGGGCCCCTCGACCCCCGACATTGCGGGTTTGCAGCTTGAAGAACTGCACGCGCTGCGC